>Ga0209373_10000163_pt1 | contig 142984 bp, 113 predicted proteins | sample Higcelweek5metaG_FD_187173 | JGI IMG/M metagenome (GOLD analysis project Ga0209373, IMG submission 187173) | Freshwater pond sediment microbial communities from the University of Edinburgh, under environmental carbon perturbations - High... | ecosystem: Environmental > Aquatic > Freshwater >... | reverse complement strand
CGCCCGAGGAACTGGAACAGGTCCGGAGAGAGATTGCCGCAGACAAGAGGATCGTCCCGCTGCTGACAATTCCATGGAACTTCAAACAATTCGTCGTTTTTCGTGTCGGAGAAACTCCTCAACCCGATATTTCTCTGCCGAAAATGAGCCTCGCGGATTTTGAAAAGGTCGGCACCCCTCTTCCGACCGGCAATCCCCATTTCGCACTCCGCTATCTTTATAACGGCAAGAAATGCACCATTCTTGTGCGGATTATCGAAACCCCACCCTATGACGCTAACATCGAAGTTGCGATCATGGGAGATTTCGAAATCGTTTCCTGCAAGCATATGTTCGGTTTCGGAATCTTTCCCGCCTATGCGTCTCCGCCCGGAACCGTTTTTTCATTTGAGATCCCGGCGCCCCCGCCGAAAAAGATTTCAATTCAATTCGTAAAACGGCCATTTTCCGAAACGCCCTCTTCCGGGGGAAAAAAATAAGAGACGGCCGGGATGAACGTTCCCTATTTCCCGGATATTCTTGCGGGAGGATACCGTTTTTCAGCTTTCAATGCTTGCTATTTTTCCCGGGAAGGCTTATTGTAATTACTAAATTGCAATCTTTACGGAAAAACATAACAAAAATGACACCTCAGAAGTCTTCCGCCTTCCCCGGACAAACCATTGCCATACTCATCCTCGTCTGCTGCTTCTTTTCTTTGTCTGTCGGATTGAGGGATATCTTTTCCGTTATTCTCACAACGGACATGCTTTTTTATTATCTGGAAATGAACTCGTCGCCGGTTTCCTGGGGATGGTGCCTGGCAGGACTCCTGCCGCTTTCTCTCTTATTCCTGTACAAAGACACGGAAAAGAACCTGATCCGCTGGAGCCGGGCCGCCCTTCCGCTCCTCCTTCTTTTACCGGTTTCACTTTTTCTGAACGGGAATTTCTTTTCATTGCCGCTGTCTCTGCTGATTCTGGGCTGGACGGCCTTCCGTTTCGGCTGCCTGTACGGAGGCGCTTTCCGGAAAATATCAGGACGTTATCACAAAATCCCGGGAATGGAAACAGTAGCTCCGTGGCTGGCATTACTGCTGTATCTGGGGGCGGTCTCCTGGGGATTCTACATGCAGTATCACGCCTACCGCTCTTTTTTCCTATGCTATCCCGACTGGGGAATCTATGCGGACGCCTACATGAAACTGGCCTATTCCGGGGGGAGCCCCGGAAACTGGTTCTCCTCCGGACTTCATTGGAATCCGGGCGTCAATCTCCTGATGGCGTTCCTGATGAAGGCGTGTCCCCTGCCCGAAATCATTTTCTTTCTCAACTCGGCGCTGATCTATTCTGCGGCGCCCCTGGCTTATCTGCTGTGCCGGAAACGCTCTCTTTCATACGGATACGCCCTGTTCTTTGCCGTCGCCGCCATCCTGAATCCATTATACAGCAACCAGAGCCTTTCCCTGTTTTACAGTTTTCATCCCATCAACTTCATAGTACCCCTGCTGCTGTGTTTCTTTCTGTTCCGTGAGACCGGCAACAAAACCGGAATGGGAATCGTGTTCGTCCTGTCGCTGCTGATTCAGGAAACTGTTTTCATTTTCTGGATCGGATACGGGATTTACCTCCTTTTCCGCAAACGCTGGATGGCCGGAACAACGCTCATACTTTTTTCCCTCTCTTTTTTCGTTCTCATTGTCAACATCATACTTCCCCGCATTGTCGGCACCAGCGACTATCCTCTGACATCGCTTTTTTTTGAAGGACTTGGAAGTTCGCCCGCGGAAGTCGCATTGTCCCCCATTCTGCGGCCGAAGGTATTCTGGACGGTCTGTTTCCAGTGGCAGAACTTTGCCTTCCTGCTGACCCTTCTGACTCCCTTTTTCTTCTGCATCTGGCTGTTTCCATCCCTGATGATCGCCGTTGTTCCGCTTCTTGCCGGGGTATGTCTCATACCCTCCGCGGATGTCAAATCGGTTGTTCTCCAATACGGAATCGACTCCATGACCCTGTTTCTGGCTCTTGCCGTCATCAATCTCCGCAGGATTCTGGATGGAGACCGTTCCGTTCTGCCAACATTCCTCAACCTCGGAATGAGGAAGAAGTTTCCACGGAGAGTCATCGCGGGAGCCGCCGTCTCGGCAACGGTGCTGACGGTCCTCGGGTCCTATTACTGTTTTGCAATGACCGCTTATTTCGGAAAATACAACTTCCGGCGTGTTGCCAACTTGACCGATGGAACAGCATTGATCCGGGAGATCAAATCGAAACTTCCGGATCAATGTCGCATTCTGGCAACCATGCGTCTGCGAGGACATTTTCTGTTCGAATATCCAACCGAATCCTTCACGGCTCCGAGAAGAACGGGAGATGTTCTGGTGCTGGACCTGACGGACAATTGCTTTGATTCGCCCGAGGAACTGGAACAGGTCCGGAGAGAGATTGCCGCAGACAAGAGGATCGTCCCGCTGCTGACAATTCCATGGAACTTCAAACAATTCGTCGTTTTTCGTGTCGGAGAAACTCCTCAACCCGACATTTCCCTGCCAAAAATGAGCCTCGCCGAATTCGAGAAGAAAGGACAGCTCCTCCCGACTGAAAACCCATATTTCACTGTCCGCAGTTTCTATGAGGGAAATAACAATTTCTTTTCCCTCCAGGTCAAAGAAACTCCGCCTTATGATGTGGATATTGAAATCGAAGCCAAAGGGGATTTCGGGACTGTTTCCAGCACGTATGTGTTCGGTTTCGGAATCTTTCCCGCCTACGAGTCTCCCCCCGGAACGGTTTTTACCCTCACGCTTTCCTCCCCTTCGCCGAAAGAAGTATCGATCCGATTCATAAAACGGCCTTTTTCCGGAAAATCCTCTTCCGGTAAGGATAAGAAAAAGACAGGCATCCCGTCGGCTCCCGCTCCGTCGGCACAAGTCAGCGGACGAAAATCTTGAACGGTTTTTCCCGGAGGAGCGACCGGAAAAACTCCGAAAAGAATTCCAAACGGGAATCGGGTTTCCCGCTGTAATCGCAGTTCAGCCACTGGCGGGCGAATTCCTGAAATCCGCAGAAGGTCAGCAGCATCGGCAGCTTTTCCGCACCGTTCCGGCGAAGCTCCGCGCAGGCGGCATCCAGCTTTTCCGCACAGGGCATCAGGAAGGGCATCAGCGACAGTTCCGTCAGGGGGGGAGTCAGACGGCAATCCGCAAACAGCCGCGGAAGGTCGATCTCCGCCCGGATGGAGGGAAACAGAGAGGTCGTCTTCCGGACAAGAAGCGGCGCGGCCGATTCCTGGGAGGCTTCCGGTCTGGACACCGGAAGTTTTTCCGGCTGAAGAGGTTGAAGTTGCGGGTGTGCGGAGATTTCCCGGAAATGCCGCGCCAGTTCAATCACCAGACGCGGCGAACATTTTTCCACGCCGAGAGCATTCATGGCGTCGCGGACCTTCCGGATCAGCGGTGCCGCCGAACCCGGAGGAAGCTGGAGCTTGGTGCAGAGAAATTCTTCCACACCGTCCGGAGTCAGCTTGCCGAAATCGCCCGAAGACGCGGCGTTTCCGCGAAAATGCCGGGCCACGGCGGCATAACCGGTCTCTTCCAGAATCCGCACGACGCAATCATCGATATCCGCCGCGTGAACCACGTTCCCGGCTTCGGGATCCGTCCGGCGCGACCGGAGCGCGTATTCCACGGAAAGGGCGATTTCCCCGGCGATCCAGGGATCGGCCATTCCGGAGGCCAGACAGCTTTTCTCCAGACGGAGCCTCAGCTCCGCTGCGTCGAAGGCCGCGGAAGTTCCGTCGGAATATAAGATACTGACAATACCACTGCTCAGTTCAATCATAGGCATCCTGATTTCGGGTACGCGGTCACAAAGAACGCGCCTGATTCCGGTAATTATATCATAAAGAGCTTTAAAATGCAAAACACTTTTGCAAAAACCGCAAAACAAATGTAGATTACTTTCCTTTCAAACGGAAAGGTCTTTTATGTTTGCCAAAAGAATCATACCCTGTCTGGACGTGACGGGCGGACGTGTTGTCAAGGGAGTCAACTTCGTGAATCTCGTCGACGCGGGCGACCCGGTCGAGGCCGCCAAGGAATACAATCGGCAGGGTGCGGACGAGCTGGTGTTTCTGGACATTACCGCTACCAGCGACGACCGCGAAACCATGCAGGAAATGGTCCGCCGTACCGCTTCCCAGGTATTCATCCCCCTGACGGTCGGAGGCGGAATCCGTTCCGTCGCCGACATGCGCAAAATGCTGGAATCCGGGGCGGACAAGGTTTCCCTGAACTCGGCCGCCGTGAAGGACCCCACGCTGATCGCTGCCGGAGCCGAGCGTTTCGGATCACAGTGCATCGTGCTGGCCATTGACGCCCGGGCCGTTCCCGGACAACCCGGAAAGTGGGAAGTCTATACGCACGGCGGACGCCGGGGTACCGGAATCGATGTTCTTGAATGGGCCGTTCGGGGAGTTCGCGCGGGCGCGGGCGAAATCCTTCTTACCAGCATGGATGCCGACGGCACCAAAAACGGCTATGACTGCGCCCTGACACGCGCGGTCGCGGACGCCGTTTCCGTTCCCGTCATCGCCTCCGGCGGAGCGGGAACCCTGGAGCATCTGGAACAGGTTTTCCGGGAAGGCAAAGCGGATGCCGTTCTTGCCGCAAGCATTTTCCACTTCGGAACTTACACTGTTCCGCAAGCCAAAGAATATTTGAAAAGCAAAGGGATTTCAGTCAGAATTTAAGGAGCCTATCAGAAATGAGCGAAAAAGAAAAAACGCTTGCAGAGCGCAGCCTGACCTATCACAGCGAACCCGTTCCGGGCAAATTGAAAGTCGTTCCCTCCAAACCCTGCGCCACCCAGCAGGATCTCTCGCTGGCCTACACCCCCGGGGTGGCCGTTCCGTGCCTTGAAATCAAGAAGAACACCGCGGACGTCTGGAAATACACGAACCGTTCCAACACGGTCAGCGTCGTCAGCGACGGAACCGCGGTGCTCGGACTCGGCAACATCGGCCCCGAGGCCGGAATGCCCGTCATGGAAGGCAAAGCCGTGCTCTTCAAGAACTTCGCCGACATCGACGCCATTCCCCTCTGCCTCTCCCATGTCCACGGCGCGGACGGCAAAACCGACGCAGACAAGCTCATCGAAGCGGTCCGCACGCTCGAACCCTCCTTCGGCGGCATCAATCTGGAAGACATCGGATCTCCCGCCTGCTTCAAGGTGGAACAGACCCTCAAGAAACTCATGGGAATTCCGGTCTTTCATGACGACCAGCACGGAACCGCGATCATTTCCCTGGCGGGCATCCTCAATGCACTGAAGATCGTCGGCAAGAAAATCGAGAATGCCCGTTTCGTGCTGAACGGAGCTGGAGCCGCCGGAATCGCCTGTGCCGAGTACTATGTCTCCGCCGGAGCCCGGCGCGAGAATTTTCTGCTCTGCGATTCCAAGGGAGTGATCCACGCGGACCGCACCGACCTGACCCCCGAAAAACAGCGTTTCGCCCGGAAAACGGACTGCCGGACGCTGGCGGACGCCGTAAAAGGCGCCGACATCTTCCTGGGCGTTTCCGTGGCAAAGGCCCTGACCGGAGACATGGTCCGCACCATGGCTCCCGGCGCGATTGTGTTCGCCATGGCGAACCCCGAACCCGAAATTTTCCCGGATGCGGCGCTTGCAGCGGGTGCGGCCGTGGTGGGAACCGGACGTTCCGACTTCCCGAACCAGGTCAACAATGTGCTGGGCTTCCCCGGCATTTTCCGCGGGGCTCTGGATGTGCGCGCCACGGACATCAATGAGGCCATGAAACTGGCGGCCTCCCATGCACTGGCGGAAATCGTCTCCGAAAAAATGCCTGAAAAGGTGCGCGCCATTCTGGCGCAGGCATATCCGGCCGATGCGGAAGCCGGAATGTTCGACGGGGACATCCCCCTGAAAAACACGCTTGTGATTCCGAAACCCTTCGATCCCCGCGTCGTGCCCCGCGTCGCGAAATACGTCGCTCGGGCCGCCATGAAAAGCGGTGTCGCCCAGATACAGATCGATGATATTGACGCCTACGAGGCCGAAGTGGCCGCGCGGATAGGAAAGGTATTGTAAAAATGGATGTGATTCGCACAATCCGGGAAATGCAAGACTGGTCGAAGGAACGGAAACGGGAAGGAAAAACCGTCGGGATCGTCCCGACCATGGGTTATCTCCACGAGGGACATCTGTCGCTGATCGACGCCGCCCGCGCCAACGGGGCGGACTGCGTCGTCGTAACCATCTTCGTGAATCCGATTCAATTTGCTCCGAATGAGGACTTTGTGAGTTATCCGAGGGATTTCGGGCGTGACTCCGCCCTGTGCGCCGGCAAAAATGTGGATGCGATTTTCGCTCCCTCGGTTCAGGAAATGTATCCCGAACCGCTGACCTGCTTTGTTTCGGAACGCAAGCTCTCCAAGGGACTCTGCGCCAGAACGCGCCCGACCCATTTTGACGGAGTCACCACCGTCGTGGCCAAGCTCTTCAACGCGGTCCTGCCGGATGTCGCGGTCTTCGGACAGAAGGACGCCCAGCAGGCGCGGGTTCTCAAACGGATGGTCCGCGACCTCAATTTCCCGATCCGTATGGTGATTGCGCCGATTGTCCGGGAAGCCGACGGACTGGCCAAGAGTTCCCGCAATAAATACCTGAGCGAAACGGAGCGCCACAACGCTCTGGTTCTTTCGCGTTCCCTGCGGGAAGCCGCCGCCGCTGTCGCCGGAGGCGAAAAGGACCTGCGGAAGATCGTTGCTTCCATTCAGGAAAAGACCGCTGCCGCCGGCGGCCGGGTCGACTATGTGGAATCCATTGATGCCGAGGAACTTGAACCGGTAGAAGTCAAGACAGACAAACCGGTCATGATTGCCTTGGCCGTCTATTTCGGAAACACGAGGCTGATTGACAATATCATCCTCTGAGGAGGGAGTCAACATGAACGGAATTCAGAAGCGCATTCTTTTTTTCCCGGTTGTTTTTGTCAGTGTCATCATGGGACTGTTGTCCGGTTCGGCTTGTGTCCGCCCGGAAAAGGAGGAGCCCCGGTTCGAACGTTTCTACTCCTGGGGTGCGCCTTCCACGGAAGAGGAAATGCGCAACGCACTCGACTGCGGCGTCACCGACGTGATCCTGTCGGCCTCACAGAAAAAACAGATCGAGCTGGCGAAGAAGCACGGGTTGAAGGTATATGCCTCGTTCCTTCCGCAGGGAGTGAATCCGCAGCAGATGTCTCCGGAGGAGGAACGGGAACGCCTGCGGCTTGAGTCCGGAAACGGACTTACGCTTCCTCCGAAAGCAACACCGGAACAGCGCAAGGAATTCCGCGACAAAGTGGTTTCCTACCAGAAATCCGTTCATTATCATTTCGGCGGAGAACCCGATCCGGAGAATGTCGGAAAAGAGGTTCTGCTCTACCGCATTCAGTGCTTCAACGGTCCGGAAGCGATGAAAAAGATGAAGGGAAAACTGAAGGAGCTCTGCGCCGATCCGAATCTGGACGGCATTGCTTTCGACTTTTTCGGATATATGAATTACAGGGGCTGTTATTGCGACACCTGCCGCGCCCTTTATCAGGAATATCTCAGGAAACATTCCCTCGCCGATTCGGAAAAGAACCGCAACGCCTTTTATCTTCAGTGTCTCGTGGACTGCAACAATGAGCTGGCAGCCTATATCCGGAGTCAGCGGAAGGACATGAAGGTGATCGACCATGTCTATCCGGTGTTCCTGCCGGAACCCCTGTACGGGAACCGTCTCGATCTCGACGCCTGCGGACAGACGGCGGCCTGGTATTTCCTCTGGCCCCCGGAAAAAATCCGGGATTACACGAAGGTGATCTGCGAACAGGAGAAAAAGGTTCATCCCCGATCCGCTGGAATCCCGTTCATCGGTTTCTATGATGCTGAGAGGCTGAAAGCGTTCGACTACAAATCCCCGGAACGGCTTGACCTGGAACTCCGGGCCATCCTCGACGCGGGAGGCCGGAATCTGATGATCTGCGCCCCGTATGATTTCTGGAACAGGAAGGAATACCGGGACGTCATGGAAAAGGTTGTGAGGAAAAAAGAGGTTTCCGACTTGAAAAAAGAGTGAAAAGAGCGTATTTTTCAGACTATCTTTGCGACTGACATAAAACCATACTGAAGGATGTTGAAAATGGCGGAAGAAAAATGCCCGTGCATGTCGGGGAAGAGCTATGCGGACTGCTGTGAGAAAATCATAAAGGGAACGGCGAAGGCCAAGACGCCCGAAGCGCTCATGCGCGCCCGTTACAGCGCTTATGCCAAGGTGGAAGTCGACTTTATTGTGAACTCCACGCATTCGATCCAGCGCGACAGCAACGACCGGGAAGAGATCCGCCGCTGGTCCGAGAAATCCGACTGGGAAGGCCTTGAGATCCTCCGCACCGAAAAAGGCGGCAAGGACGATGAAACTGGAACGGTGGAATTCCTTGCCCGTTACCGGGATCGCGGCGTCGCCATGGAACACCACGAGATCGCGGAATTCCGGCGCGAAAAGGGCGACTGGTATTTCTATGACGGCAAACTGGTCCCTCAGACTCCGTATGTCCGGACCGGCGACAAAGTCGGGCGCAACGATCCGTGCCCCTGCGGAAGCGGGAAAAAATATAAAAAATGCTGTGGAAAGTGAGCTGAAAAATGATTTATGATTCTTTGAAAAACGCCTCGGCTTATCCGTTGGGATCCGCTTTCAGAAAAGCAGTGGAGTTCATCCGTTCCCTGAACGCCGACACCCCCACGGGCCGCCATGAAATCGACGGCGACAAGCTCTATGCAAACGTCATGGAGTATGAGACGCAGAACGCCGCCCCGGTCAAATACGAGGTCCACGGCAAATACGCGGATCTTCAGGCGGTGATCACGGGCAGTGAAGCTCTCTTCGCCCGTTCCGCCGAAGGTCTGGCGGAGGAAACTCCCTACAGTGCCGAGAAGGACTGCGCGTTTCTCGCCGCTCCCGCGAACCGCGGCGATGTGACCCTGTGGCTCGAACCCGGCAACTTCACGCTGCTGTTCCCTCAGGATGCGCACATGGGCAAAGGCGCCGGACTCGGAGGCGTCGGGAAACTCAAGAAGGTGGTCGTGAAAATCGCACTGGATGCCTTGAACCGCTGAGGAATCCCCATGACGCTTGAGCGACTGACCCCGGAAATCGGTCCCATACCCCAATTCCCGGTAGTAACAATATCCAATCCTGACTGGCGTGACGGTCTTATTCTCCGGACCCCCAACTGGCTTGGAGACGCGGTCATGGCGATTCCCGCAATGGTCCAGCTCAAAAAGATCGTTCCGGCGTCCTGCGGCTTTTTCGTGGTTTGCCCGAAGGGAATCGCCCCCCTTTTCGAGGCCATGCCGGAAATCGTGGACAGGGTGATTGTCCTGCGTGATCCTCATGCGTTCCCTTCCCGGGAAGAGTTCTTGAGAGTCCGCTGGGCCATGGCCGGAATCGGAGTCCTCTTCAACAACTCGTTCCGGGACGCCCTCTGGTTCAAATGTGCGCGCATTCCGAAACTCTACGGCGCGTCCGCCCGCTTCCGTTCGTTCCTGCTGGAGCGTTCCTTTTCTTTTCCGCCGCGGCTGGATCATGTCCTGAACAAACCGCACCAGGCGGCGAAATACCTCTCGATCGCCATGGCGATGGGGGCGGGGGAATGGGACGGCACCCTTCCGAATTTCGCCATTCCATATGAACCGGAGCTGTATTCGGATACGCTGCGGTCGGCGCTGGAGTGCGGCAATCTCCTCGCAATTGCGCCTGGCGCCGCATACGGCGATGCAAAACGCTGGAACGCCGAAGGATTCCGCAAGGCGGCTCTCTGGTGGATCAAAGAAAGGGACGGACATGTTGCTCTTCTTTCCGCTCCGAACGAAGCGGATTCCGCCCGGCGGGTTCTGGAAGGCCTGCCGGAAGAGAAAGTATTCGACCTTGCGGGAAAAACTTCCCTCAACGCCCTGATGCTCCTCCTCCGGAACTGCCGCATGTGTGCGGCAAACGACAGCGGGACCATGCATCTCGCGGCCGTGCTGGGCGCGCCCGGAGTGGTTCCGTTCGGACCGACCGATCCCGCCGCGACGTCCCCGCTCTCCGCCCGCTGGCGAATCCTGTATGACAAACAGCCCTGCGCTCCCTGTTTCAAAAGAGAATGTCCGGACGGCACGAAAAAGTGTCTCGAAGCCATTCGCGGAACGGATATGACCGAGGCAATGAAATCTTTGGAGAAAATCTGACGCCCCGAGGATTGCTTCACGAAGGAAGCGGGGATATATTATCTTCATAACGGAAGGGACGGAAACACATGAGATATTTCAACCGGACATTTCAGGCGGCGGCCCTGCTCCTGCTGGTGCTCGGTCTTGCCGCGTGCCAGACGGATTATACCGACGAGGCGCTGGTAAAAGCCAGAGAATATACTCTGGAACATACCCGCATGCTGCCGGAGCCTTACCGTGATTATGTGCGTTACGCCACGCCGGAACTTCAGATTGAAACGCTGTTCGAATACAGGCCGTTCACCCTGACCGAATACGGGCATATCCCCCGCAACCCCGAATTCATTCCGGAGAAAGCGCCGGGGCATGACTTCATCACCTCCAACTTTGTCTGGAATCCTCCCGGTCTGGGCTTCTCCGTCATTGCCCTCGGCCAAAGCCAGCGCAACATGCAATTCTGGGAACCGGTCAAGGTCATCTTCAAGAAGCCTTCTCCCTCGAACCTGCCCTATGAGGCCGCGCGCACCGCCGCCATTCAATATGTCATCAACAACATGCTCTATCTTTCGGCAACGGAACGGGTCCGCGTCCGCTTTTCCGAAGTGGAGGTGCTGGAAACCGACTTCGATCTGGAATATATGTTCGAACCCATGATGGAAGGCGGAGAGGCGGAATGGAAAGCCTTCCTCGACAGCCTGAAGCAGCAGCGCGACAAAAAGCAGTTCTCACTGGTCTGGAAAGCGGACGATCCGAACAAACGGATCGTGATCGCCGGATTCGGCTCGCCACAAGGACTGGAAGGCTGGCGTCCGGCCAGCGGAATGGTCCTCCCCAAGAAACGGCTGGACGATTACATCATCGGATACTACGATCTGCCGCCCGCACTGAACTTTGACAGGATGGAAAAAAGCAAAAAATGAAAAGCATGACCGGATATGGACGCGGCGAAGCGGTTTCCTCCGACGGACGGTTTACCTTCCGCGTGGAGGTTTCCTCGGTCAACCGCAAGCAGTTCGAACTGAAATTGAACCTTCCGAAAGAAATGGTCTGTCTGGAAAACGGAATCCGTCTCTTCGTGGCTTCAAAGATCAGCCGGGGGGCTCTTTCCATGCGCGTGGAAGCCGCCTCCAACGGAACGGAAACCGCCGCTTTGCGGATCAATATGTCCAATGCGCTCGCTCTGCTCAGACAGCTTCTTGAATTGAATCAGGCGGCGGGAATCCGCCAGGAACCCCAGGCCGCGGAACTGCTGGCCGTGCCGGGCGTCCTGGAACAGGGCACCCTCGATTTCTGCGCTCCCGAAAATGAGGAGAAGGTCAGAAAAGCCTGTTCGGACGCCATCGACATGCTGATCCGGATGCGCGAAACGGAAGGGGAAAACCTCCGCCGGGACCTGGTGGGGAAAATCCAGTTTCTCTCCAACACCGTGGACAAGCTCGAGCCGCTCACGGCGGACCTCCCGCGCCAGCTGAAGGAAAAACTCCTCCAGAAGCTCAAGGAGGCACAGCTCGGCATCGACCTGAATGACGAACGGGTCCTCCGCGAGCTGGTCGTCTATTCCGACCGCGTGGATGTTTCCGAGGAAATTACGCGTCTCCGCAGTCATTTCGCCCATTTCCTCTCTTTCCTGAACCATCCGGACGATTCCCTCGGACGGAATATGGATTTTCTTTCCCAGGAAATTTTCCGCGAGCTCAATACACTGGGGAACAAGGCCGCCTCCGTGGAGGTCTCCCCGCTGATCGTCCAGCTCAAGACGGAAATCGAAAAAGTCAGAGAACAGATCCAGAATATCGAGTAAACAAGGAGTTGCTGTATGTCGACGGATTGTGACAAGGAAAACAAACCGGAATCTTCGGGGCATCTGGATGAGCTGGTCGCCCGCATCTGCGCGACCTATTCCGACGGCAACGGGATCAATCATAACGAAGGCTGCAATCTTCCGCGCGAATCGGAAATCCTCCGCATTCTCCGCAACCTTCTGGAAATCATTTTCCCCGGGTTCGGCGAGCATGTCCCGCAATCCGCGGACAACCTCAAATACATGGTCGGCGAACTCCTGACCCGGTGCCGCGTGGAACTGACCGACACCATCCTCCGGGCCTTCCGCTACAACTGCAAGATTTATAAAAACCCCGGATGCAATTGCGAAGCCGCCGCCCATGACGCCGCTTCATTCCTTCTGGCGTCCCTGCCCGATATACGCACGGCGGTCAAGCAGGACATCCAGGCCGCTTTCGACGGCGATCCCGCTGCCAAGACCCTGGACGAAATCGTGCTCAGCTATCCCGGAGTCAAGGCGCTGACGATCCATCGCATCGCCCACTGCCTTTATGAAAAGAAAGTTCCCCTGATCCCCCGCATGATGAGCGAATACGCCCACCGCATCACCGGAATCGACATCCATCCCGGCGCCCAGCTGGGCAGCGCGGTCTTCATTGACCACGGCACCGGCGTGGTCATCGGCGAAACCGCCGTCATCGGGTCCGGCGTCAAAATCTATCAGGGCGTGACTCTCGGCGCGCTCTCCTTCCCGAAGGACGCCTGCGGCAAGATCATCAAGGGGGCGAAACGCCACCCGTCCATCGAAGACAACGTCACCATCTATGCCGGAGCCACCATCCTCGGCTCGGTCGTGATCGGAAAAGGCTCGGTCATCGGAGGGAATGTCTGGATTACCGAAAATGTGGAGCCCGGCACCAAGATATCGATCGCCCCGCCGCAACTCACGATCTTCAAATCTTCGAAGAAGAATGCTTCCGGATGGGAGCTGCTTTCCGAAGACATGCGCAGGGACATGCTTGCGTCCGCCAGGGCGGTGCTTTCCAAGGCGCTCATGATCCGGAAGAACGAAACAACCCTCCTGATTTACGACAGGCCCACGGAAAATGTCGCGCGCGCGTTCATGATTTCCGCGGGTGAACTGGGAATCCCCGTCACGCCGCGCATGATCGAAATCACGCCGGCCAACGGTGCGGACCCCGATCCGGAGACCGTCGAAATGATGCTCAAATACAACGTGGTCATCGGCGCGACATTCCATTCCCTGACGCATTGCAACGCCATGGTCGCCGCGAAGAAACAGGGCGTCCGCGGATGCACCCTGCCCGGCGTCTCGGACGACATGTTCACCCGCGCCATGAAGGTGGATCCCGCCGTTCTCCATGAGGACGGCAAACGCTGGATCGCACGGCTGAACGGCAAAAAGCGCACCATCCGCATCACCACCGTAAAAGGCACCGACATCGAATTCACCATCGGCTCCTGCCCGGTCCAGAACGACGACGCCAGCTATCAGACCTCCGGCATTGTCGGGAACATCCCGGCGGGCGAGGTCTACACCGTGCCGGACCCCGGCACCGCCAACGGCCGGATCGTGATCGACGCCTCCATCGGCTCCATCCTCTGGGAAGAGGGCGACCCCGATTGCGCGGTGGTCGTCAAAAACGGCTCCGCGATTGCCTTCGAGGGCGAGCGCGGACAGCTTCTGAAAGAGAAGCTCGCGGCGGTCGGTGAAAAAGGCTTCATCATGGCCGAATTCGGAATCGGGACCAATCCGTTCCTCAAGATCACCGGCAATCTGCTGGAGGATGAAAAAGTCAAAGGAACCATCCATCTGGCTTTCGGGAACAATTGCGCAATGGGCGGAACCAATCAGGTTCCGGTCCATATCGACGGCATGGTCCGCAACCCCGACGTGTTTGTCGACGGCGAATGTGTGATGGAAAAAGGGGTCTGGAAGGTGTAAGCATGGCCCGGATCGACGAACATCTTGCCCGGATTCGCGAACAGATCGCGGACGCCGCGCGCAAAGCCGGACGGAACCCGGAGGATGTCAAGCTGCTGGCCGTTTCCAAAACCTTTCCCGCGGCGGACATCCTCGAGGCGTTTCAGGCCGGACAATTCCGCTTCGGGGAAAACCGCGTTCAGGAACTCGCCTCCAAAGTCCCGGTCCTGCCGCAGGAACTCGAATGGCATCTGATCGGACATCTCCAGTCCAACAAGGCGGCCAAAGCCGCTGAATTCGCAACATGGGTGCATTCTGTCGATTCCGTTCATCTTGCCTCGAAAATCGGAGCCGCCGCAAAGAATCTCTCCAGGATAGTGAATGTCCTTCTGGAAGTGAACATCTCCGGCGAGGAATCCAAATTCGGCCTTCATTCCTACGACGATGTGAAACAGGTCGCCGAAGCGGTCCTTGCGGAAAGTTCCCTCCGCCTCCGCGGCCTCATGACCATGGCCGAACTGGACGCCGGAGAATCCCGCATCCGCTCGACCTTCGCGGGTCTCCGGACCATGAAGGAACGTCTGGAAGAGGAACTCCGTGTCCCCCTTCCCGAACTGTCCATGGGAATGAGTTCGGACTTCGAGGCGGCCATTGCCGAAGGCGCCACTCTGGTCCGTATCGGAACCGCCATTTTCGGCGGGCGTTCCTGAGGAGGATGCTGACATGCTTCCAGACCCCCTGCTCAAGATTTCAGCCCTGACCAAATCCTACTCGGGGGTCGTCGTTCTCAAGAACGTGTCCTTTTCGATCCCGGGGGCGTCCATTGTCGGACTGATCGGCGAAAACGGCGCGGGCAAGTCCACCCTCATCAAATGCATCAACGGGGTCACACGTCCGGACAGCGGCTCCATCCTTTTCGAAGGGCGTGAGATCCTCCCGGTCACCGTCGCCTCCGCCCTGAAACACGGGATCGTGACCATCCCGCAGGAGTTCAATCTTGCCGATCCCATGACGGTCGCCGACAATGTCTTTCTCGGGCACGAACTCAAAAAAAACGGATTTCTGGACCGTTCCGCCATGCGCAAACGCACCCGCGAACTCCTCGAAAAACTTCATTGCGCGGTCTCTCCCGACGCGGAGGTGTCCGCCCTCAGCATCGCACAGAAGCAGATCGTGGAAATCGCCCGGGCGATCAACCGCGAATGCCGTCTGCTCATTATGGACGAGCCTTCCACCGTGCTGAATCCGCCCGAGGTGGAGAACCTTTTCCGCATCATGCGCTCCATGCGCGAACACGGCATTTCCATCCTCTACGTCTCCCACAAGCTCTCCGAAGTCAGGGAGATCTGCGACCGGGTCGCGGTCCTGCGCGACGGCGAATTCATCTCCGACGCCCCGGCTTCCGAGCTGACCGTCAAGGAAATGGCCAACCGGATGGTCGGCCGGGAACTGAATCGCATCTTTCCTCCGAAAACACATACTGAAAAAAGCGGAATCCCCGCGCTGTCACTGAAGAATCTTTCGCACGGCAAACGGGTCCGCGGCGTCTCGCTGGAACTCCATAAAGGGGAAATCCTCGGACTCGCCGGACTGGGCGGAGCCGGACGCACCGAACTGGCGGAAACCGTCTACGGAATCCGCGCGCGGACCGGCGGAAGCGTGAAGATCGACGGAGTTGAAAAAGACATCCGTTCCCCGGCGGAGGCGGTCGCCGCCGGAATCGCGTATCTGACGGAAGACCGGCAGAAATCCGGCATCATCCAGTCTTTCCCGCTGGCCCGCAACATCTCCCTGATCTCCCTGAAAAAATATTGCTCCGGACCGTTCATCAGGCATGAAAAGGAAGAACAGTCCGCCCGCGGCTACATGGAGCGGTTCCGGATCAAGGCGCCGTCCGAAAGGTCCCCGATCCGGGAGCTCAGCGGCGGGAATCAGCAGAAGAGCGCGATCGCCAAAAGCCTCGACGCCTCCCCCGGAATCTTTCTGTTCGACGAACCGACGCGCGGAATCGACATTCATTCGCGCGGCGAAATATACCATTTCATCCATTCTCTGGCCGAATCCGGAATGGCCTGTCTGGTGATCTCCTCCGATCTGGAGGAAATCATCGGACTCTGCCCGAGGGTCGCGGTCATGCGGGAAGGCATGCTGGCCGGCATGCTGGAGGGTGAACACATCAACGAAAAAGAGATCATGTATCTTGCCACAGGTGTCCAATGAAGGAATGCACGCAAACGAACCGGGAATTCTCCTGGAAAACCGTTCTGAATGAAAACCGTCCGTTCATCGCGCTGGCGCTGCTGCTGGCGGTCTGCATGATTTCCAACGAAAGTTTCCGCAGTCCGCAGAATCTGATCAACATCTCCCGTCAGGTGGCCTGCATGGGCATTGCCGCGCTGGGCATGACCTTCGTCATCATCGCCGGGGGAATCGACCTCTCCATCGGGTCGCTGCTCGCGCTGGCGGGAGTGTCCGGCATTCTGGTCATGGGAAAAATCTCAGATCCCGGACTCGCCCTTTGCGCGGCGCTGACCGTATCGGTCGGAATCGGAGTGCTGGGCGGCGTCCTGAACGGGGCGCTGGTCACGCTCGGAAAGATCCCCTCCTTCATCGCGACACTCGGAACCCTCTCGATCTTCCGCTCGCTGTCGCTGTACATGGCGGATGCCGGAACCCTGAGCAGTTCCAATGAGCTGTTCCGTTCCGCCGGAAGTCTCGCGTTTCTCGGGCTTCCCCTCCCGACATGGTGTTTCCTCCTGCTGGCGGTTGTGTTCGGGGTCATCCTGAAACAGACCGCCTTCGGGCGTCACATCTGTGCGACAGGCGCGAACCCGAACGCCGCCCGGTACGCGGCCATTGACATCCGGCGAGTGCGGTTCGGCACTTATGTTCTCGCCGGACTGGCCGCAGGAATCGCGGCGTTCCTCTTCAGCAGCCGGCTGAATTCCATCAGCTCGACCGACGCCGGGCTTTCCTATGAGCTCGACGCCATCGCCGCCGCCATCATCGGCGGCACCGCCATGAACGGCGGACGCGGTTCCATCGCGGGGACGGTCGCAGGCGTTTTCATTCTCGGCATCATCTCCAACGCGCTCGACATGTGGGGCGCGCCGGTCAACCTTCAGGGACTGGTCAAAGGCCTGATCATCATTATTGCAGTTCTGATTCAAAGACAAAATAACGAGTAAGGAAAGGGGTTTTCATGAAAAAGTTTCTGACAGTTCTCTCCTTTGCCGTTTGTGCGGCGGCTCTTCTCTGCGGCGCGGGATGCGGAAAATCTCCCGAAAAAATCAAGATCGGAGTCTCCATCCCCAGCGCCGACCACGGCTGGACCGGCGGTGTCGTCTGGTGGGCCGAACAGGCCAAAAAGGATATCGAAAGCAAGGACCCCAGAATCGAAATCATCCTCTCGACCGCCAAGGACTCGGCCGAACAAGTCAACAAGATCGAAAACCTCATCGTGCAGGGGGTGAAGGCCGTCGTGGTGCTTCCGCAGGAGCCCGCGCCCCTGACCGGCGTCTGCGAACAGCTCAAGAAGAAGGGAATCTACCTGGTCGTGGTCGACCGCGGACTCCAGAAAGACGTTCAGGACCTTCTGGTCGTGGGCGACAACCGCGAATTCGGACGCCGCTGCGCCGAGGAAATGGCAAAACGTCTGAACGGCAAGGGTGAAATCCTGATCATGGAGGGCATCCCGTGCGAAGTGAATTCCATGCGTGTGGACGCCTTCCGCGAAGTCATGAGGAACCACCCGCAGATCACGGTCCTTGAATCCCAATCCGCCTCATGGAACACGGAAAAGGGTCTCAAGCTCATGGAAAACTTCCTCCAGAAATACAAGAAGATCGACGCGGTCTGGGCCGGCGACGACGATGTCCTGATCGGCGCTCTCAAGGCCTATGAGGAGTCCAAGCGCAAGGACGTCAAATTCTTCATCGGCGGGGGCGGTTCCAAGACCATCGTCAAGAAGGTGCTCGACAACAATCCGCTGGTTCCGGTGAACGTCACCTATCCTCCGCGCATGATCGCCTACGGGATCGAATACGCCGCGGCCGCCGTGAAAGGCAAGCCCAGGACACAGGAGAAACGCGTCGTCGTCCCCGCGGAAGTCATCACCCCGAAAAACGCCAAGTTCTTCTATTACCCGAATTCCATCTATTGAGCCGTATCCGGAAAGCGGATTCCCGCGACGACATGCCATCCTGAAAAATATCGGAAAGGTTTGAAAAATGGAAAAGTTGAGAATCCAGTTCGTCCAGCTCGGTCACAACTGCTGGGAGGATTGCACTCCCCCGGAAAGCGCCCTTCAGGCAAAACCCAATTTGCGCGGACGTTCCTACAGTCCGAACCTCTCGGACTATTTCGACCGCAAAGTCTGGCGGGCTCTCCTCGAACGCATGCGCCGGAACGGCCTCAACGCGATCCTCATCGACATCGCCGACGGAATTCAGTACAAGAGCCGTCCGGAGATCGGGCTTCACGACGCCCTGACGATTCCGGAATTTCTCGACGAACTCAAATTCTGCCGCGACCTGGGGCTCGAACCGCTCCCGAAACTCAACTTTTCCTCCTGTCACGACGCCTGGCTCAAAGAATACGAACGGATGCTTTCGACGCCCGCCTACTACGCCTGCTGCAGAGACCTGATCGAGGAGGTCTGCGAACTCTTCGGAGGCCCCCGCTTCTTCCATCTCGGCATGGACGAGGAGGACTACCCGAATCAGGCCTACTACAACTTCGTCGCCATCCGCCAGAATTCCCTGTGGTGGCACGATGTGAATTATCTGGTTCAGACCACCCTGGACGCGGGCAGCCGTCCGTGGGTATGGTCGGATAAGATCTGGCACATCACGCCGGAGGAGTTTCTGGCCAACATGCCCCGTTCGGTCGTCCAGAGCAACTGGTATTACGGCAAAAGTTTCAGCCTGAATCCCGAGGAGAACAGAGGCGCCCATTGTGTCCGCGCCTTCCTCGACCTCGCCCGTCTCGGCTATGAACAGATTCCCTGCGGAAGCAACCACGGCAATCCCGAAAACTATCCGGCGCTGGTCCGCTACTGCGAGGAAAACATCCCGGACCATGTCCTCGGCTACCTGATGGCGCCGTGGGGCGGCAGCAGCAAGGCGAAGGAAGCCCACATTCTGGCCGGAGCCGACATCGCCGGCGAAGGAAACCGCTTCATCCGCACCCGCTGAAAACATCCGGGAAGAAAACCACGACTTTCACGACAGCCTTCAGGGCGACGGGAAAGCCCGTTCATCAATGATGGGGCTTGTCAAAGTCTTCCAGTCTTCTGGCCCAGTCGTCATATTCTTTTTTCTGGCTGATGCGGTAATAAACAGCGAACATGATCCCGGCCAGGACGCCGCCGATATGGGCCATGTAAGCCACCCCGCCGCCGGAGGCCTGCGTTCCTTTCGCCATGACGATCTGGAAGATGATCCAGAGTCCGAACGCAGCCCAGGCCGGAATCGCAAACCAGAAACGGCCCATCATCAGTGACATGATGAAATTCCGGGGAAATATCATGAATGACAGCCTTGCCTTCGGAAAGCAGATGGCGTAGCTGGCGATGATCCCTGAAATAAAACCACTGGCGCCGACGCACGGAATCTCCGGGCGGGGATCGAAAAACGTATGCAGCGCCAGAGCGCACAGTCCAGAGGAAATCACCAGAAGGATATATTTCACATGCCCGAATTCATCTTCCACATTATCGCCGAACATCACCAGAAAATAAAGATTCCCGAGCAGATGAATGATCCCGCCGTGGAGGAACATGGAAGTAATCATCGTCAGTCCGCTGTGACGTTCCCACTGCGCCGGAATGAATCCCCAGTCCTTGATCACTTCCGACAGATTGCTGAATGTCAGGGCAAACACAGCCAGACAGAGAACGACGAGACTCCAGGTGATCACCGGCTTCCGCACAACAGCCGGAGCGTTCTCCTCCACAGGCATCCCGAGCAGAGCGGGAATGTATTTCCATATTCCATCCGGGGCGTCCCGGTCCGCCGGACTGCCCTTCAATTCGGTGTTCAGCCGGTCTTCTTCCGCTTCGGCCTGCCGCAGTGCCAGCAGTTCCCTCACTTTCTCCGGCAGTTCCTTCTGTTTCTCCGGTGTCGGCAGCGGAATCCGTTCCAGTTCGCTGGGGTCGAACCAGATCAGCTGACAGGAACAGCAGAGATCCAGCTCGATCCCCGCGCCGCACAGCGGCAGGGTCACTTTCCGCATGTTTTTTTTACAGGAAGGACAGACGATTCCGGTTTCGGAATAGCCGTATTTGGCGGTTTGCCAGAGCATGTCGACAAATTTGCGGTCGCCGGAGAGACTCCGCAGACCGGGAACGGTCATCAACCTTCCGCGGCAATTCGGGCAGTGAAAGTTGATTTTCTTCTCATAAAACTCTTCAGTCAGTTCGTCTTGATTACAGATCGGACAATTCATCTCAGGGTAACTTTCTGCAAAATGTCGGAAAAAGAAACCGACAAGAAAAAATGGATGATCAGCTTTCCTTTTACTTTACAATTCAACCGGATTTTTTCAAGAATCGCAGGAGACAATCGAAGAATTTTCTGAAACACATCGTATTTTGTGCGGAACCGGTAGTTCAATCCGGCAGTGTTTCATCCTGTCGGAAGTGAATCGGAAACGGCGTTGACACCGTATCCGCGGAGAGTGCCGATGATCTCCCGAAGAAGGTCTTCCGACACGGTTTCCGCCGCGGGCATGGTATCCGCCATGCCCACCGCCGCATATTTGGACCTCGCCAGCGAATGGTAACGGAGAAGCCGCACCTTTTCCACGGAAAGACTTCCCAGCAGTTCGCCCGTCCTGCGAAGATTCTCCGGCGAATCGTTACAGCCCGGAACCAGCGGTATGCGCACCTCGATCCGGGCCTTCCTTTCGGAGAGACGGCGCAGGTTTTCCAGAACAAGTTCGTTGCCCTGTCCGGTCAGCTTCCGGTGCTGGGCGCTGTCCGTATGCTTGATATCGTACAGAAACAGGTCCGTGACAGGAAGGACCTGTTCGAAGGCTTCCCACTGCACGAAACCGCAGGTGTCCACCGCGGCATGAATCCCTTCTTTTTTCATTTTCGACAGAATCTCCCGGCAGAAATCGCTCTGCAATAAAGGCTCCCCGCCGGAAAGGGTGACGCCTCCGCCGGAGTCTTCATAAAAGAGTCGGTCCTTCAGCAGAATTTCCACGGCGCCCGCGACACTGATTCTTCTCCCGAAAAGCCGGAGTGCTCCGCCGGGGCAGACGCTCTCGCACGCGCCGCAGGCATTGCACTGTTCCGGAAGGAACTCATGCCGTCCCTCCCGCATCCGGTGCGCCCCGCGCGGACAGACCGCCGCGCATTCTCCGCAGTGAACACATTTATGGGCGTAGAAGGCCAGCTGCGGCGCCCGCGAAATCCCTTCCGGATTGTGGCACCATATGCATTTCAGCGGACACCCCTTCAAAAACAGCGTGGTGCGAATTCCGGGTCCGTCGTGAACGGCGAAGGGCTTGACATCCATCAGAAGTCCGTAAACAGATTCCATTTTCGTTCACTCCCGAATGTTTTTCGCGCGTTCGATATAGGCGTCCTGTTCCTTGCGGCAGAGGTCGTTGAAACGGACATTCCAGCCGCAGACGCGCACCTGAAGACTCTGGTAGCGTTCCGGATGCTTCTGTGCGTCCAAAAGCGTTTCCGCGTTGAAGATATTGAACTGGAGGGACGCACCGTTCTGTTTCCGGTAGGCGGAAAGCAGTCCCTTCATTGCGGTAAGGCCGTCCTGCCCCTCCACGGTGGCCGGATGAAGCATGAGGTCCAGACAGTAATCGGCGGGAAACAGCGCCGAATCGATGCGCAAAGCCGAACGCATCAGCGCGGTGATCCCCTGAAGATCCATGCCCATTGCGGCGGAGGTGTTTTTGGACATTTCATCGCCGGCTTTCCTGCCGTCGGGAGTGGCTCCGGTTTTTTCTCCGAATGTGATAAACGTCCGGGCGGAATGCATTCCAGCTTTGTAGAAACCGCCCCGCGCATTCGCCCGCAGATTGATTTTTGAGGCAAGATAGTGCGCAATGGCTTCGGCAAGGGAATCGACACGCTCACTGCCGTTTCCGTATTTGCCGGGGGAATGGAGAATTTTCAGGCGCAGTTTTTCATAACCTTCCCAGTTGTTCCGGAGGGCTTCGCGCAATTCTTCCAGCGTCACGAGCTTCCGCCCGAACACAAAATCCCGGACAGCTTCCAGCGCGTCGGCCGCCGTCGCCAAACCGGTGTGCAGAACCACCGTATTGTTGTAGACGGACCCGTTGAAAAATGCGTCGCGGGCGACTTTCAGACTGTTTTCAATCGTAGCGGAAAAGACCGGACCGGGATTGATTTCGTGCAGGGATTTTTCGAACTCGTCCGCACAGCGGAAGGACTGTTCCAGCAGAAAATCCAGCTGGCGGAAATAGGCGTGGTAAAAATCGTCGAAAGAACGGATCGTTTCCAATTCACCGGTCCGGCATCCGCATTCGATTTTCGTGGACGGATCGACTCCGTTGAAAAAGACCAGTTCCACCGGTTTGAGCAAGTTGAGGTAGATCGGGGCCGTTTTGACTTCCCGGCCTCGGACGTCATATTCGTAACAGCCGTTCACATCGCAAGTGCGGGCTTCCTCGGGCGAAAAACCGAGCCCCATGAACGCCCGCCGGATCGCGTTCTCATTGACGAACACCAGACTGCTGTTGTGACGTCTTACCATATCCAGCGCCTTGTCGAGAAGTTCCGGCGGGGTGTTGTCTGCGATTTTGAGCTGAATTTTCGGCGAAGTGATATTCAGTTTCTCGAACTCCTCCAGAATCAGGAAGGAAAGCTCATTGAACTCGCTTCCGCCGTCGGCCCGGGTTCCTCCCAGATAGAAGGGATGCCCCCAGTAGTTGTTGATGGACGCGAACTGCATCAGGAAATAGTCGATGAACTCGCGGATGTTCACCTCTTCGAAGATTTTGTTTTCCAGATCGCGGCGGTAATACGGATACAGAACGCGGTCCAGATTGCCCATCGAACGCACCTGCATGTGGTCAATATGCTCCCCGAGAATGAAATACAGATAGATCAGTTCCAGCACTTCGAACGTGTTCCGGGGCGGTCCCTGCCTCAAATGTTCCAGACATTCAGCCACGGCAAGCACGCGGGAATGTCCCTCCGCATGTTCCAGCGCATAACGCCGGAACCGTTCGAGCATTTCCAGAATCGCCGAATATGTGATCTCTATGCTGTCGAAATAGGCCGCCTCTTCCCGGGAGAGAGGGTGCTCCTGCTCCTTTTCCCGGCGGTATTCCCGGGCACGCTCCCGCAGTCCCGGAAAGCCAAGGGTGAAGACCGCGTCCCAGTCCGGAACGGAGTGGTCGAAGTCCGGATACAGCAGGACCGCTCCCGATGCATTGAGTCTTTCACTGATTTCAGCGGTGGGTATCCCTTTCCAAAGTTCACCCGCCCAGGCATTGAGGAACATCCCCAACATCCGGTCTTTGCGGTCCCAGCATCCGAATCCGACAAACCAATCGTGCGGATTCACGTCGATCCGGACATTCCGCACGATGTATTCGAAACCTCTTGCCTTGATCAGCGCATGCGGAGCGCCTTTCATCTCTTCCGGGATTGTCTTCAACCCGGCCTTGATCGTTTCGTTGTCCAGTCCTGTCGCCGGGTCGAATTCCGGGTGCTGGAATTTTCCCCATAAATACGGTTTGTCCTGTTCCAAAGTATGGTAAGGCATTTTTTCCTCCATTCCGTTGAGTCTTCCCTTGCTTTTGAAACAAAATATACTATATTCCTTCATAAAATGAATGCACAAAAAGTCTGATGGCATATCTTTTTGTGACTTTCCGGAGGAGGACACCGCATGAGCGTCATCAAACGGGCAAACGTGGAAAACATCGCGTCATCTCTGCATCTGACGGTTCATCACTTCGCGCGGGGCACCTATCCGGTGCGCGACCGCAGCGCCTTGCCGGTCACCCGTATTTTCACCGTGCTGGAAAATCCGGACGGCAAATGCAACTCCGTTTCGGACGATTCTTCCTTCCATCCCTTCCGGGCAAACAGTGTCTATGTGATTCCCGCCTATCATTGCGCCTGCATGCAATTAAATGAAAATCTGAAATTCATTTCGCTGCAGATCCGTCTGGAGCTTCTGCCCGGAATCGATGTCTTTTCGAACTGCAAACGGATTTTCTGCTTCCATGCGCCGAAATTCGCCAGACGGATTCAAGCCATTTATAAAATGCCCGATGAAACCCAATCCGCCGTCGAATTGAATGTCTTTGCCTATGGAATCGTCGCAAAATGCCTGAAGCATCTGAGCCGGGAGGAAATGGACGATTCGACCCGCTTCAATGCATACAGGGAACTGGTCGATTTCATCCTGCGGAATTGTCACGCGGGAGTCTCTGTGGACGACATGGCTTCGGTGATGCACCTCGGGCGCGAGTCGTTCACCCGGAAATTCACCGCGGACACCGGGGTTTCGCCCAAACGCTTCTTTCATCGCTTTCTGCTGAAAAGCGCCTGCGACCTTCTGCTCCAGCCGTCAGGAACCGTCCGTAAAACGGCGGAAACATTGAAATTCAGCAATGAATATTACTTCTCCCGGTTCTTCAAGAAACATATCGGAATCTCCCCCGCCGACTACCGGAAATATCACGCGCCTCCCATGAACCGCGGCTCGTTCAATCCGGCGGGCATGGAACCCCGGCGCCCGTAAACCGTCCGGTCCCCTTGCGGGACTTTGTCACGGTGTTCCCGTTCAGCGGCAGAAGAACAGACGTCCCAGCAGAAGTCCGCCTCCGGCGGCCAGAAGGCCCATCCCGTTCTGGAGCACGATATTCCAGAAGAATTTCGCGTACTGCGCGTCGAAGTAATACCGGACGCTCTCCAGCGCAAAGGCGCTGAAAGTGGTGAATCCTCCCAGAAATCCGATGAACAAAACCGGAAAAAACGCCTCGTAATGCTGGAATTTCGCACGACAAAGCACGAACAGGAATCCGGCCAGGAATGCTCCCGCGACATTCACGGTCAGCGTCCCCCACGGGAATCCGGGCAATGCGTGGTTGACAGTCCTCACGACACCGAAACGCAGCACCGTCCCGAAAAAACCGGCGGCTCCGGCAAGCAGAAGAATTTTCATGTGACACCTCACAATGTGAGGCACGGCAAACAGCCGATGCCTTCCTTTTCAACAGAAGTCATCAGCCGTGATTGGCGGTTCGGCACAATGCCGGGGAGAACTTCATTCCCGCTGTCTGTAATATACACCGATTCCAGGCCAAAGGCAAGATGGAATTTTCATTTTGCCGCTCTTCCGTGGCCACAGAAACGGTATTGCCGCAGCCTCAAATCAGTGAATCGGTTCCGGAGATATTTTCAGCGGAGTTCCCTGCCTCGTGAAGTTGGAACTTCGCAAATCAACGAGTTGCCCGTTGCGTGTATCCAGCACCCACATGACGCCTGGCGGAGTGGACACCTGGAATTGATAGCGCCCTTCCGGTTTCAAATATATGGCAAAAGCAATGCATCCGCCCGCCAGCAGCAATGCGACGGAAATCATGACATACCCCGGTATTTTCATACAGTTGTTCCCCCTTTTTCAGGCAACATACAGCCTGCTTCCGCTTTTTGCAAACGAACGCCATCAATTCGCTTCTGAAAATGACCGAAAAATAACCGGTTGAATTCTGGAAAAAAAACGTCCGGTCTAATGATCCGCAGGCCGTGTCTCGCCCGCCTCCTTTGCTTCCGCCAGAAAAACGCGAAGTTCCGCTGGAGAAGCAAAAGTCAGGACACGAACCCCGGGATGTTGATCCAAAGCGCTTTGAATGCGCGGCAGCATATCCTGGTTGAAGGTCCATACGTAGCGTAGAAACTCGCCGTTCAGACGTTCCGGACAACCGTCCGCAATGTCGGCGCGGGAACGTCCGCGATACTGAAGGAAACGCTTGAACACGCGCCACACACAGCGGAACCGGGAATATTTCAGGAAAATTACGGTGTCGGCGTATTTCAAACGCTCCGGGAGAGTCCGTGCGTAATTGCCGTCAATGATCCACGAATCCGACCGGAGGATTTCCGCCAATTCCGCATCGAAATTCTCCGGGGTGTTTTCCCGCCAGCCGGGGAGCCACCAGAGCCTGTCGAGATGATACACGGGAAAATGGAGTTTCCATCCGAGTTCCAGCGCGACCGTGGTTTTCCCCGCGCCGCAACATCCGATCACCAATATCCGTTTCATTTCAAGGCCTTTGCCAGCGGACATTGCGACAAATCGACTTCCCCGCCCGAACGGTATTGCGAAAGAACCTCGCGGGAACGTTCCGCCAACTGTCGCCTCACCTCGCGCCGCTCGCCCCGGATCCGGGCGATGCTCATGCGGTCGTAGGCGGTGGTCTCGTGATGCATCAACACGATCACGGCGGCCTCGGCGCGGCGTTCGACCGGAATCCGTTCCGTCCGGGCGACCGTGCCGCTTCCCACCGGAATGGCATGAGCCGTCACCGCGTCCGCCAGCTTCACGGCAAAAGCGCTCCAGCGCGGGGAAAAGGCAAGGAATTTCAATACTTTCTCCCGGAATTCCGTCTCGTATTTCGACTGTTTTACCTCGCGGGAACGGCGGGCGGATTCCAGCTTCCGGAGATACGCCGGATCGGACCGCTCCGCTTCAAGTTCCGCACGGGTCTTCTCCACCGTCGCGGCGGAGGTCCAGAGGCCGAGCGATTCCACGCGGTTTTTCCGGCGGTGAACCAGCGTCCAGTAATCGCCCGCGGCTTTGAGGCGGCGCGTCAATCCGGGATCGCCGGAGGGAACGAAACACCATCCGGCGGGCGGAATCACTTCTTTTCCGTCGTGGGAAAACACATTCTCCCGCGCGGTTTTCCAGATCAGAAAATCCTTGTTGTCAGTCGTCATGTCACTTCACTTCCGGGAGCTGCTCCCAATTCGTCGTATAGTTCGGGGAAAGATGGCCGCGCCTCATGGTCCACGGCCGCTGAATTCCCTCGGCAAGATTGAAGACGGTTCCTTTTCCGAACCTCCGGTTGATCGCATCCATCACCGCCGAAGCCCGTTCCGCACGCTCGTTCCGCGCGGAATCGGCAAACAGATCCGGCTGGTGAACCCGTAACGGCTCCAGTCCGAAAAACACCACGCCCGCTTTTTTGTAGCGGCGTCCGGACAGGAAAATTCCCTTCAGCCGAGGCAAGACCGCGCGGATCATTTCCGAGGTGGCGGAAGTCGGAATCTCAAAAGAAACGGTCGTGCCGGTGAACCCGCCTTCCCGTTTGCGCGGTTCATATTCGGGGTAATACTGAAAATACACGTTGATGCCCGCCGCGCGCTGGCCTTCCCCCCGGAGTTTCTCGGCGGCACGCGCAATGTAATGCGAAACCGCCTCGGAAAGTTCCGCCAGTTCAATCACAGGACGCCCGAACGAGCGCGAACACGAGATGCTCTGCGAAAGCTCTTCCGGGTCCTCTTCCTCCAGCACGGATTCGCCCCGAAGTTCCAGAATGGTTTTGGCCAGTATTACGTTGAACTTTTTACGAAGGACGGCCTCGTCCGAATTCGCCAGTTGCGCGGCGGTCCGGATTCCGAGACGCTCCAGCTTCGGGGCGAGACGGCGTCCCACGCCCCACACATCGGACACGGGGACTTTCGAAAGCACGGCTTCCGGATTTTCCGGCATCACGAACACTCCGGATGCCTGTTTCTTTCCGATGTGGTTGGCGATCTTGGCCAATGTCTTGCTGAAAGCGAACCCGACGCCGCACGGAATGCCCACCCAGCGAAGGATCGTCTGCCGTATCCGCTGCCCGAGTTCGAAATAATCCGGGTCGGATGAACGGCCCACATGAATGAACGCCTCGTCGATGGAATATTGCTCGACGTCCGGGGAAAACTCGCAGAGAACGGCAATGATCCGCCGCGAAATATCGCCGTACAACGCATAGTTGCCGGAACGGAAAACCAATCCCGGGCAGTCCTTCACCTCGAAGTAGGCCGCGCCCATCGGGATTCCCAGCGCCTTGCACTCATTCGAGCGCGAAATGACACAGCCGTCGTTATTCGAAAGCACGGCAAGCGCCTTCCCTTCCAGCGAAGGATCGAAGATGCGTTCGCAGCTCGCAAAAAAATTATTGCCGTCGATCAGTCCGATCATGTTGATTCCTTTTCAGGGACCGCTTTCCGCGACAGTCCGCGCCGCAGCAGAAGCCAAGACAGAATCCCCCATCCGATCACCCCGGCAAGGATCAGGCATACGCCGAAAAACCGCCGTCCGGTCCATCCCATCTGATAAACGTAATGAGCCAATATCAGGGAAGGAATGCTGAACCAGGATATCCCCCATGCGGCAAGGAAACAATACGGAAAGACAAAAGAGGCATGATGCTCTTCCCTTTTCAAAAACACAAATCTCACCAACATGGCATAGAGCGCGGCGACGATGAAAAACAAGATGGCAAACAGAAGAAACTTCCCCACCGAAGGCTGATCCAGAGCCATTCCGGCATTGGAAAGAGGAAAGGGAGTTTCGAGATGCCCGGAACACAGCATCCGGAGCGGTTTTAAGGTCAGAACGAACAGCAGGGGTTTGTACCAATATCCGCTTCCCCACATCCAGAAAACAAGAAAAAAGGGTAACCATACAAGGAGGAAACGCAATCGAATCGTCTTCAAGAACTCCATCATTCTTTGCACGGCATTCCTCCTTTCACAATCTGATGGATCACCGCTGTGACTACGCCGAAAAGGCGCAGTTCCATGTCGCCCGAAAAGAGGATCGGTTTGTATTTGCGGTTCGCCGCCTCAAGACGGACTCCGTTTTCATCGCGGCGCAGATATTTGACAGTGAATTCGCTGTCCACGGCGGCAATCACGATGGAACCGTCCACTGCCTCAAGACTGCGGTCAACGACAAGGATGTCGCCGGGGCGGATACCCGCGCCCAGCATGGAATCCCCCGCCGCACGCACAAAATACGTGGCGGCGGGCTTGCTCACCAGCAGTTCGTTGAGGTCCAGCGGCATCTCGACGTATTGTTCCGCCGGAGACGGAAACCCCGCCACGACGGAAGACGTCATCAGGGGCGGTTTTTCTTCCGTTCTGAGTTTCTTCTTCATCGTTTCATGAACTCCCGGCGCTGTTCCTCGGGATAGCGCTCGATGGCGTAACGCAACATGGTGCGCGGCATGGAAAGGCGATATTTCAAAAGAAATTCCGTCAACGCCGCACAGTCCCGCTTTCCGACTTCGCGGAGCATCCAACCCGCCACCTTGTGCATAAGGTCATGCGGATGCGACAGGAACCGTTCGGCCAGAAGGAAGGTGTCGGCAAACTCCCCTTTGCGGATGAAAGTGATTGTCGAGACCATCGCGATGCGCTGTTCCCAGAGGGATTTGCTTCCGGCCAGACGGTCCAGCTCGGAGCGTCCGCCGTTCAGCAGATGCGCCCCGACGATGTCCGGCGCACTCAAATCCACCAGATCCCAGTTGTTGATGTACCGGGTGTTTTCGAGATAAAGATGGTAAATCCGGTCCTTAAGTTTTTCGTCGCCCCGCTCATATTGCTCCACCAGAATCATGAGCGCGCAGAAGCGGATCTCATGATACGGATTCTTCATCAGTTTCAGGACTTCCGGCAGGGGAAGCTCCCGGTATTTCAGGGCGATTTTCCGGTTGACGGGAACCGTCACGCCGAGGAACAGATCGCCTTCGCCGTACTGCCCTTTTCCCGTCTTGAAGAAGCCCTGAAGTACAGCGGCCTTCTCCAGGCTTCCGGCGTCCCGCACGGCCGCCTCCACTTCTGTATGATTCAAACTCATTTTTTCACAGGTCTCCGCTTGATGCGCAGCAGCCGTCCGATATTGTCAAGACAGGACAGGTCGGACAGGTCCAGCATCATCCATTTTCCATCATGATACGTCGTCGCGACATCATACGCTCTTTGGACAAATAAAGAGATGTTCCGCCGTTCCGCCTCGAATTCCGCACGTTCCGCCATGCCGAAGATCACCATGAAACCCAGCGTATTCTCCCGGATGTAAAAAGCGCAAAGGGTCTTGCCTCCCTTGCGGTATTTGTATTCATACATCCACTTTTTTCCGCCGGAATTCCAGACGGGTTCAGTCATATACAGGTCCCCGATGGCACGGCAGAGTTTCCGAAAAACGGACACCTTGCCGGCGCCGAGCAGCCTCGTCAGTTCCTTGTCATCCGGGATGAAGCCCAGCATGTTCATTTCTCCCTGTCATGTGTTTCATACGGTCAATATACCACGCGGGAAAATCATGTGCAACTCCCGATCTTCCGGGCGGTCTTTTTTTTCCGGAAGCAAAACGACAACGGAGATTGTATTCCGACGGCGATGAAGTATAGTAAAATTCCAGTCCGGCAAATTCAAAGGAAAGAAAAAAACATGACAGAAGAAAAAGCGATCATCCTCCGTAAAGCGGAACTCCTGGATATTCCGGCCATCGCAAAAATCATAGCCGAGAACTTCGACCATGCCATGCCGGAACATTCTCCCGCAATCCGGGAAAAATTCAAATCCCATTGCAGCGAGGAAAATCTGCGCGGTCAACTGAATTGGAAAGAAATTTTCGTTCTCTGCCGCGAAGAAAACATTCTCGGGACAGGTGCACTTGTCAACTTCGGCAAGCCGCCGCAGGACAAGTGGTGCGTCTCCAATTTTTTCATTCTTCCGGCGGAACACGGCAAGGGACTTGGCAGGGAATTGCTGGAGCACCTGTTCCGGACCGCCCGGGAGAAAAACATATCGGTTCTGCAAGTTCCCAGCAGTCTTACGGCAATCGGTTTTTACCGGAAAGCCGGATTCATCCCGGATAAAGTCCAGCCACAGGAAGACACCGACGACGAGATCACATGGATGACAAAAGCCCTCTCCTGAAAACCGCTATTGCCATTCAAGGCTGAAACTCCAGGTTTCTCCGGGAGCAAGCATTTTTTCGATCGCGGGACCTTTTCCCGCCGGATTTGCCAGCCGGAACGCGCCGCCCCGGAGCGACCGGATGGAACCATCCGCAACACGTCCTTTTTCCATTCTCGTGGAAACCTCGAAACCGCCCTGAGCAAGCAGTCCGCGGAATCCTCCTGTGAAATTTCCGGGAACACACGGAAAAAGCCGGATGGTTCCGCCCCAGCTCTGAAGCAGCGTTTCCGCAGCCAGAAAGAGAAAAGCGGAAGAGCCTTCCATTACGGAAGGAACAATCCGCTTGGCATCGGAATTCGGGGTGACATCGGATCCGGAATCCGCATCCGGGGCAGGATTCATGACCACCACGGAATTATGGCTGAACAATCCGTTCGGTTTCCCGAAATGATCCAGGAAACGCCTGACCCCGCTCCAGCCCTCTTCCGGATTTCCGATTCGGAGAGTCACCGCGGTCACATTGAAGGCGCACCAGCCGTTGATATAATGGAATTCACCGGGAATCCCGGTGAAAGAACGTTCCACAGCAGACTTCCGGATATAGCCGAGCGTTTTTTCCGCCGTCTCGGGGTCCAGACAGATTTCCGACGGGAAAACCGGATACAGAAGGTGTCCGCCATACATGTAATGATCCGGCGGAATGTCCGGTCCGCACCACCAGCCGCCTTCCGGCCGGAGTGCCGGAACAGGATAATGCGCCAGAACTTCCTTCCAGAATCCGCATTCTTCCTGATCCGTTCCGAAAAGAGCTGCCGCCTCGATCGCGGTCTCAAGGCAAGGCCTCAGCAGACTGATCGTGCAAGTATCGTCCCGGGTCATCGTGAAGATCTCCGGCGGGACGCTCCAGTCGAGATGATAAATTCCATCCCCGCCGCGGCGCATGATCCCCAGATAGAAGCGGACGAATTCCCGCAGAAGCGGATAGAACTTCTCCCGCAGAAGTTTCTCATCCCGGGAATAACGCCACGCAAGGACAAAAATCATTCCTGAATAAGCGCTCCCGCACAAAGTATACCGGTAGGAAGCCACCGGGACCTCCCGTCCGTCCTGAAACATGCACAAGGGAAGACAGATTCCGTCACAACCGAACAGCTCCTTCGTATGCGCCTTCAACGTCTCCGCGGCATTGAGGTAAGTGTCCGCCATGACCCCCACGAATTCGCAGTGGTTGAGCGGGATGGAAGGCATCATGGAAATCTGAACATTCTGATCGTGCGTATAATACGGCGAATTCGGGCCGGTCGTAATCACATCGACGGGGCCATAGGCAAGTCCGTTCAGTGCGGGCATGGGGGCTTTTCCATAGGAACATGCCAGTTCATACAGGGAGAAAGCCCAGTATTTCTGAATCTCCGGCTCCGAGATGAATTCAGCCCACGATTTTGAATAATATTCCTTCCACCAGGCACGGTTTTCCATGCGGAGGACGTCGAATCCGGACGCGGCGGCTTCTTCCGCCGCCCGGCGTGCCTCCGCCAGCGGGTCCGCGCAATTCCGGGAGGAACGCACCGCCAGAAACGCATCGACGGAACCGGCCGTTTTGACCGTAAGAAAGGAATTCCCTTTCCGGCTGACGGCGGGAGCCCCTCCGTTGTGCGGAACCAGTTTCAGCGACACCGCATAAAAGACTTCTTCCCCCGGCAGTTTCTGGAGAAAGGAAAATCCTTCGCCGGAAACAGTCCACGAGGGAGCCTCGAACTTCTCATTGACCGGACGAAGCACCTCCCAGACAAATGTCCGGTTCGCCCCATGATACCGGTTCTCATCACGGACCCGGATGCAAAGCACGCTCTTCCCGCGCGGAATGAAAGACAGCGCTTCCGCCTGAAGCGAAGCCTTGTTCATTTCCGAAACGAGTTCCGCATCGTAAAGGGAAAGCCGCTGCGACATTTTCGGGATGGCGGGCATGTTCCATCCAAACCCCTCGAATGCTTTCAATCGGAGATGGACGGGAGTCACCGAAACGGCCGCGTGGTCATCCGTCTCGCACTGGTCCAGAAATTTTGTATCCTTCACTTCCCCGGAGGCGACCTTCTCCATCACCTCCCGGTGCGTGAGAAACACGGGCTTTCCCGTGGAACCGGGATATACATCCACCTTATTGACCACCCACTCAAACGCATAGGAGCCGAATGCCAGCGCTCCCAGATCCCCATTTCCAAGCAGGAGGCCGTCCATCCATGTGGTCCCGGCCTCCTCCCGGATGAAATCCTGACGGCGGACCGCCGATTCAACTTCATTCATCCTCTTCTCCTCCCGAATGCATAGTAGAATGAATATAGTCTCCATCCGGGGATTTTTCCAGTTTTCCTCTGCGGCAAAACCGTTTTACCGTCCTGATCTCTTCATAAGCGGCAGTCCCCGCGGAAACGCCATCAATTCGAACCGGCAGGCACCACGGACACGTCATCGATGAAAGCCTCCCCCTGCGCATAAAATGCCAGATATACTTGTTCACCCGGTTTGACCGTATACGTTCCGGTATAGTTCTTCTTTTCCGGGGTGAGGTCAACGGAAAAAGCCCTTTCCGTGGGACGGTTGACCCGTTTGGACTTGAAGTCACCCGCCGGTTCATAACCAAACCGGTAGATGGAGACGAAGAGCTTCTTTTCTCCGCTGGCGGAGAAGGAAATCCGGATCGTCCGGGGCGCGGCCGCCGGTTCAAAAAGATACTGGAAAATCTGCCCTTCACGGATATGCAGTTCATATTCACCGAGAATCGGATCCCGGAGGAAAGCTTCTCCGACCGTATCCGTCTTGCTGTGGGATTGTCCCGGAATCCAATGCTTCGGCAGTTTTCCGCTGGGAACTTTCCACGCTCCCCGGCTCTTCGCCTCGACCACTTCGTTCATGGACCCGTTCTTCAGCGGACTCTGTCCGAGGGAGAAACTCCGGAAGGAGCCCTGAAAACCGCCTTCACAGATGCTGCTGAGCTCCTGAACGCCTTCGGACAGACGGCGTCCCCGGCAGAAGTTGAACTTCCACAAGGCTCCGGGCACAATGGAGGTTCCAAGCGATTTCAGCGGAATGGCACCCTCCACAATCCAGCGATCCTTCAGGGGTTTCACGGCAATCGACGCCCCGGAGTCGAACTCCTTGCGCCAGACCCCGTCCTTGAGTTCCATATCCAGAAGAACGCCCTTAGAATTCAAGGCGAAATAGTAATAATTGCTCGGGCTCCCGGACGGATTGATCATCCACTCGACGTCATCGTCCTCCCATACATTGCCGTCTTTCGCGGACGCCATTGTGCGAACCTTGTCCATCGAAGGTTCCATGCACACGAACGAGACATACAGATTGTCTTTGCCGAATACGGATTTCACGAACGTCTGGGCAGCTGGTTCTTTTCCGCCTGCCGCTGTGAAACGGCCCAGAATCTCGGCATTCCGCCAGTCGGGTTCATCAAGAATTCCATCCACAACGATTTTTCCGTCTGCGGGCTTGATCGTCCCGCTCGATTTCTGTTTTTCCTTGAGTTCCTTGAGCGGGTTCAGCCAGGTGTTGGTCAGGAAGGTCCGCTCCTGGGCGATGCGGGTTTTGTACGGCTCCTTATCGCCGGCCAGTTTCTCCGCCTCGTCCAGATACTTCACCAGTTTATCGGAATCCGGACGGAGCATGGCATAGGCGCCCGGAAACGCAACTCCGCCCGTTCCGTAGACCATGTGTTCGGAAAGCCCTTCCCAGAGCTGTCCGAGAAGTTTCCGGTATGATTTCATGGCCGGATACGCCGGACCGAAATAAAGGGCATTCGCCTCCTCCAGTGTTTTCTCCACATCCAGATTCACGTCCCAGAGCATTTTGGAAGCCAGGTAAATCTGCTGCCAGCGGGCCTGCCACAGACGGTGGGTCGGCGTGCCGTTCTTGCCGTTCGCCAGATGCCCGGCATAATAGGCGTCCGGAGCGGTAATTTCATCATTGTATCCGCGCATGCCGTGGGCATGATAGAATTTCAGGTCTTTGGCAAGCGTCACTTCCAGCGGGGCATACGGCGCCCCCACACAGTAATATTCATAGATTTTCAGCGGACCGACCAGCTTCTCCCAGGTTTCGGAGAGCTTTTTCATGTGGACATTGATCGGACAGTTCGGATCGTTGAATGCATGCGTATAGCACCGTCCGTGGTCACAGAAGGTGAACTTGATCCGGGAATCGGGCTTGATCTTTTCCGGGGGAGTCCGGAAGTCCGAATAAATCCAGGCATGAAGTTCGGCGGATGGATTCTCCCGGAATACTTTTTCCGCGGTTTTGTTCACCATATAGTAGAAACGGTCCGGAGTGGAGTCGCCGAACAGTTTTTTGCATTGATCGCAGTAACACCATGTGTTGCAGTTGTCTCCCGCCCCATACAGGAACTGGACCGGATAATGCAGTTTTTCTCCCTGCTTGAACTTGCTCAGCATGAAGTCGGAAATGCGTTCGATCACCTCCGGATGGGAAGTGCACACCTGCGCATAGGTGCAGCCTCCGATTTTCACAGAGGGATGAAATTGCGGCAGACGTTCTCCGTTCACCATGCAGAAATATTCCGGACGCGTCTTGAAAAGGGAATTCGGGACAGCCAAGGTAAAAGTCTCATGTCCTCCCGGCTCGATGAAACCGCCACGCGCCGCAAGGAAATCATCCCCTTCCTTCAGCTTCGGATTTTTCTCGCTCCGGACGATCATGGTGAACCGGACTTTATTCCGCGCCAGCCATTTCCAGGTTTCGGCCGCGCCGTTAAGCCCGGCGAACGCATTGCCTCCGGTCGGCATCATCGTCCGTTCGGGGAACGACGGATTGGAAACGAACTCCCCGTCCGGGATCATCAAGGTCCCGGATGGAGTGAAATATTCGCCGTCCTTGCCGGGAAAAAGCCAGCGGACGCCCGCGTATTTTTCCAGCAGGGTATAGACGCCGTAGAGAACACCAAGAGAAGTGGGAGAAGCAACATACAGATTCTTTCCGCTTTGAATGCAGAAACCGTCCGGCAACATCTTTTTTCCCTGAAGTACGGAATCCGCCGCCTTCCCGCTGAGCAGGAAAATATTCCCGGAATCCGATGACGGTGCATTCCGGACCGGTAACACGGCTCCGGTAATCTTCCGGGTATATTCGCTCAACTCTTCGGCGGCCAATTTTTCCTGAAGAGAAGATTCGGACGGCAGGACAATGCTGCTTCGAGGCTGTCCGTCCCGCACAACATCAAACGCGTTCAGCAGGGGAAAAGTCACGATTCCGGACAAAATAACGGCGGTCACCTTCCGAACAGAACAATTCATGGTAAAACTCCTTCCAATGTTTTTCGATATGATAAAAATATGAATCAGTTTTCCGTGACGCCGGCATAGGGGAACGTACTATTCAGGTTGCCGGAATAGGTTACGGTTCCTCCGTCATCCACCGTAAAGGATTTGCGTGTCCGTTTCATGGTGATGAACTCGCAATGCTGGTCGGCAAATGATGCATTGAAGCCGGGCTGCCCCATTGTGTGGATGCGGGTTCCGCCCGAATAGTTGGGGGCATCCAGCATCGTCGCCAGAACGGAAAGCGGAAACTTCGCTGCTCCGACTTTATAAAATCCGTTTGTGGTATCGGCTACCCCGCGGCTCAGAAGGGAAATCACCATCACCGTATTGTTCAAAGCATAGTCCGAGGGCGGCACACTTTTCTGGAGAACTTCTTTCCGGGATGGGCAGGCGGACAATCCCGTTGATTTTTTTCCCGCGGCGCCGCCATTGTCCGATTCCTGGGGAATATACCCGAGACCATATGTGTAGACTCCTTTTTTTTGCAGCAGCGGAATCGTAAACAAGGGAGTCCCGCCTCCCACCCAGCTGGACGGATAAACCCGGAAATCGGCGGGCGCCCAGTCTTTGTAATCCGAGGAATAAAATCCGACCGCCATTCCCCATTGCTTGAGGTTGGCCAGACATGAGGTGCGTTTTCCGAATTCCCGGGCCCGTCCCAGCGCAGGCAGCAGCATTCCCGCCAGAATGGCAATGATCGCAATCACGACAAGGAGCTCGATCAATGTAAAATCTCCTGCTGATATTCTTCCTTTTCTCATGGTGTGTTTCCTCCGCGAATTTGAGTCCAATCAAAGAATTTTTCCTTCGTCTCTATATTAATATACTGAAAACATCGAAAAAACAAGGGAAGCCGACTTGCATTTTTCATTCAAAAGATTACACTATTCATACGAACCAAACACAAAAGGAAAGCGGGATGAAACGGAATCCATTTCAGAAAAGATTTGTCAGCAAAAAAGATTTTGAAGAAATTTCCTATGTGGATTTTTCCACCAAGACAGAACGGAACAGCGTCTTCTTTCAACTGCGGGCATATGGTGAAACCAATGCGAAAACCACGTGGAATTATGTACAGAAAACCGGCGGAGCCCAATCCCTTTCTCTGCAATACATCACTCATGGCGAATGCGTTGTCTCTTCAGAAAAACGGACAAAGATTTTCCGGGCAGGCGATCTGCTGCTGCACAAAACAGACCGGAATAATGTGACGTTATCCTCAAATCCGGCCACCGGACTGAAAAAAATATATCTCTGTCTGGAATACAACCAGATGCTGAATCATCTTTACAATATGCTGCCCGAAAATGTTTTTGCAATCCATCTGGACCATCCGGAACATATTCTGGAATTGTTCGACAAAATCAAAAATCAGATAACCGGAAAAGATGAATTCATCGACAGTGAATTGTCCTCGCTAATATATCAGATTCTCTATGAGATCGACAAATATCAACGGGTTCCTGAATTCACGGACGAAATGGCCCGCATCCTTTCCATCATCGAATATTCGCCGGAATGCTTTCTAGATATGAAAAGTCTTCTTGCCGAATTCAAGGTCTCGCATTATAAACTATGCGCCTTCTTCCGGAAACATCTTCACACCTCCCCCATGGAGTATGTCATCGAAAAACGGTTCGGCAAAGCCTGCTGGCATCTGGCGTACCAGACCGCCCCTGTCAAAGCCATAGCCGCCCTCTGCGGCTTCAACAACGTTCCTTTTTTCACCAATTCCTTCAAAAAAAGATACGGCATGACTCCCACTGAATTCCGGAATAAAAGCAAATCAAAAATCATCTTTCTGAAAGAACCACGCCGCGCATTCCCGAAAACCGTTCGGAAAAAAGCCGGACTCAACGCAGGGAAATAATCACTACGCCCGAAAGAATCGCTGCAAGCCCCGCCCATTGCCGGACGGAATTTTTCTCGCGGATCACGAATACGCTGTAGACGGCGAAGAAGAGGATGCTTGCGCCGATCATCACGGGAAATCCGATCGGTCCGATCCCGTTCGCCGAACAAATGTCCAGCGCCTTGAACATGCAGATGACAGTAAGCACATTCCACACCGCCACAACGGCCGCAAACAGCAGGGTGACCCGTCCGACGGGAAGCAGTTTCCGTTTCAAAAAAAAGGCGGCTCCCGCCGAACCGAGCGAACCTCCGGCATATGCAAGCGCGGGACGCAGAATTGCGGAATCCTCCCAGCCGCCCCAGTAGGACGGCACACTCTGCATGGCCTCCGCCGTTCCCATGAGAAAAAAAGCTCCGAACGCAAATGGGAACCATGACCGGAGTCTTTCCCGCGCATCATTTCCACCCGAAGGCAAAAACAACCCCGCCAGAATCAGCGCGATTCCAAAAAACTGAAACCATCCGCAACTCTGTTTGAAAAAGATGACTCCGCTCAGGAACGGAAGCAGCAATCCCGCCTGCTGGATGGCCCAGACCAGATTGTTGCTTCCGTGCTTCATGGCCCGCTGGACCATCAGTGAGGCGGAAATGCTGCAAATGCCTCCCCCTGTGATCCAAAGGATCAGTTCGCCGAAACGGGGAACCCCCTGCGAAAAAGCAGTATCCAGACGCCCCGGATATATCAATGCCGGCAAGGCAGTGAGGAACGCGTTCCAGAAAAGGAACTGGAACATGTCCAATCCTTTCCGGACGCCAAGGCTGATGGCAATCCCGAATCCGGCCAGAAACAGGCCGGTCAGCAGAGCCATGAGGAAACCGGATGTCATAGTCTATCCCTTCAATCCCTGTCCTGTCAGAACGGGATGATTTCCTGAACGGTCGGCTGAACCATGATCTCCGGGAAGACAAGATTGTCCGGCGATTCAACGATCTGGACGATCAGGTCGCCCATCTGGTCGGGAGACATCATCTGTCCAGCCACTTTCGGATCATTGGGGCCGAGTCCGGCCGCTTCGGAGAAATTCGTCGCGCCCCAGCTGGGGGTGACGACCGTCACGCGGACTCCGGCCGGACGCAGTTCCGTATAGAGCGCACGGCTGGCCATATCGATTCCGGCCTTGGCGGCGGTATAGGTCACGAAGCCAGGCCAGCCGTAATGCGAACAGACGCTCGAAATATTGATGATGAGTCCGGACTTCCGTTCAGCCATCGCCTTGGCCGCACGACGGCACCCCAGAAGCACGCCGGTGAGGTTGGTGGAAATCGAGCGTTCGATCTCCGTATCGGTGCATTCTGCCAGCTTTGCAATCTTCACTCCGGCCCCGGCGTTGTTGACAAGCACGTCCACCGTCTTGACCTCGGCAAAGATTCTGTCCCAGTCGGCCGGATTTCCGACATCGCCCTGCACATAGCTGACGCCAAGTTCGGACGCCGCCTTTTTCAGCTTCTCGAGGGTGCGTCCGACAATCCAGACGTTCGCGCCTTTGGCCGCCAGTTTTTTCGCCATGCCGTATCCGTAACCTTCCGAGCCGCCCGTGACGATGATGTTTTTCCCTTTGCAGTTCATACTCTGATCTCCTCTTTGAATTGGGTGAGTTGTTGGAGTTTATTGATATTGACTTTACGCAGATCGCACTTGTCCGAAAGAGCCAGCGCCGCCGCGGCGCCCGCGGCCTCTCCCAGCCGCATGACCGTACGCGACAGCCTGCAGCTGGTGGCCGCAATACACGAAAAACCGCCGATCCGCCCGGCAACCAGCAAGTTCGTCTTGCCTTCCGGCAGAAGCGAACGATAGGGTATGCCGTATGGAAAAACCGGTTTGAACTGCCCTGCGGCGCCATGCCGATCCATGAGGTGATCCGCCATGACCACCATGTCGGAATGCTCCTGCGAATGAACTCCGGCCGTCAGATCGTTTTCGCTGAGCATATAGTCGCACCGGACGCGGAACGTTTCCCGGATTCCCGGTGCCGGACAGACGGACTTGATCCGGAACGACCGCAGGTCGGGATATTCTTCTTGAACGTCGTGCCAGAAAATCCGGACACGGCGGACACATTCCTTGTAAGCGGCCTCTTCGCCAAGGGATAAATATTCGATTCCCCGCATCGTCGGGAGCATGTTGCAGCCGAAATCACCGTTCGGATACTGCGTAGCCACCATGACGCCCCGGAAGGGCAGCCGGGCGTCCGAGGGAATTTCAGGCGGCAGAGGTTCAATTCCCGGCTTTTCCGCGGGAGTGATCCGGAAAAGAAGCGTCACTCCGTTCAACACCGAACAATCCGGCATCTCCGGAGCATCCGGCTCCTTGAACAGGGCGCGCGGTTCCGAACCGAACAGAATTCCGCATCCGGAAGCGCACGCGAGAAAACCACAGTTGTCAACCCAGATTTCGGCTTCGATGACAGTGCCGTCGTCGAGCGTGACGGAACGGATGCGTTCGCCGTCGTTTTCCAGTGCAACGGCGCGACGTCCAACAATCACCTCGCATCCCGCTTCATCCAGCATCTTCCGCGCACAGCGATTCCAGGCATCCGGCTCGAAAACAACCCCGTTCCATTGCTCCGGCTGCCAGGGAAAACGATGATCGAAACAGAGTTTGAGCGTATCTTCGTAAGTGAGTTTCGGATTGATTTTATTCTCACCACCGGGAAACCGGTTTCTCTCATTCTCCGGGAAACAGAAATGCCGCGAAATTGCATAGATTCCGCAGGCGCCGGGAATTTCTTTCATCCGGTCATACAATCTGCGCGGAAGTCCGAAAGCCGCGCCCGTCACCGGTTCCCAGCAGTTGACGCCGCAATACGTGGAGGTTCCGCCGAGAATCTTCTGCGCCTCGAAAAGCACCGTCTTCGCGCCGAGCTCCGCGGCACGGCACGCCGCCCCGAAACCGCCCGAACCGCCGCCCGCCACACAGACCTGTGTTCTGATGATCTTCGCCATGTTTCCTCATTCGTTGTTTTTCATTCATTATTATACTCCGGCGCTTCTGAAAAACAATCGAGAGAAAAATTGAAAACGATACGGAAATGGTATTTATCTTTACATTTTCAACTGTCCGTCGATTTGCTTTTTCTATCGGATATATTATATTCAAAGAAAATCGGAATTAACATAAAAGGTATGAAAAATGTCCGTTGTCCCCGAGTCGATGAAACACTATACGGGTTCGGTTTTCCTCGGAGGCAAACCGGAAGAAAAACTCTCGGGCGGGTTTTACGACCAGAATTATCTTCTGCTGAATACGCTCGCCCGGAAGTTCGATGAATACTTCGCCCTCACCTACATTCTGGAAGGCAGCGCGGAATACACCGATTACCTGGGACGTTCCTTCAAGATGGTCCCCGGGGTCATCCTCATCCGTCACGCGGGGACCGAATACAGCGTGCGGATGAAACCGGACGAAAAGAAACACTGGCTCGAATTCTCCACCGCGCTCCCGAAAAGTTTTTATCTTTCGCTCCGGGCCGTCGGAATCATCCGGCCGGACAGGACTTTTTTGAATCCCGGCGTCTCGGACCACCTGCTCAACCTTGCCGGACAATATGTCAGCAATCTGTTTGCCTACGACACTCCCGCGGGCCTCGCCTCGGCCTATGCGGTGATTCTGGAATTCCTCTCGGCGGCCATGCGGCTTTCGGACGAACGGGAAGGCACCGCCGGTCCGTTGAATGCCGAAATGCTCAATCGCGCGCGCGAACTTCTGAGCACGCATCCGGAGAAACCGCTGAACCTCCGGACGGCCGCCCGGAAACTGGGGGTCGGATATGAAAGTTTCCGAAAACTCTTCACTTCCGCCTGCGGAGTCTCCCCGCACCGCTACCGGATCCAGAAGAAAATGGACACCGCCGACAGTCTTCTTCTCCACACAAGTCTCTCTGTCAAACAGATTGCCTCGATGCTCGGCTATTCCGCCGCGTCGAGCTTCACACGGCAGTACACGGCTCTGCGGAAACGTCCGCCCGGTTCGCTCCGGCGGGATGCTCCCCGATGAAAAAACAAGAAATTTTCAAAAAAGCTCTTGACAAATAAAAAACTCTGGGTTATAATTAATCCAGCAAAAAGCTAAACGTTTAGCTAAATGGAGAAATTCAAAAATGGCGGTATCGCTGAAGGACATATCGGAAAAAACGGGCATCAATATCTGTTCCGTGTCGCAGGTGCTGAACGGACACCCGAAAGCGCAGACGCTCCGCCACGAAACCCGGGAACGCATCCGGGCCGCCGCCAGCGAACTGGGATACTGCCGCAACGAAATGGCGGCGTCCGTTGTCCGGAAACACGGCAATGTCCTGGCATTCGTCAGCGGAGAAATGGGCGGCGTCGAATATACCGGCCGGATTCAGAACGGCGTGCTGGACGCGGCCAGCGAACGCGGTTATACGGTTACCGTCTACCGTCTCGGGACCATGAGCAGCGCCGAGATCATCCGCAAACTCATCGGCTGGCGTGTCGCGGGCGTGATCTTCCACGTTTCGCGCCTGGGAACGATTCAGGATATCACCGATGTCCTCGATAAGAATTCCATCCCATGGGGCACCGTCAACTTGAGCAATCCCGACGGTATCGGCGTAACCACCGACGATGCGGCAGGAATCGAAAACGCGGTGAAAATGCTTCATGCCCGCGGTCACAAGAAAGTGGTATTCTTCGCCAATATGAAACATGCCCTTTACGATCAGACTGAATACCAATTCCGGCGGGAAGCCGGATTCAGGCACGGAATTGAAAAATATTATCCGGAACAGACGCCGGTCGTACACCACATGAAAGATTCACCTCTGCTGAACAATGCGGAATATATGAGGGACCTGGTGGATACGCTTCTTCGGGAAAAAGTGGATGGAGTGATCTGCGAATCAGATTTATTTGCATCCACATTGAGCCGGACAGCTCAAGCGGCGGGGTATTCTCTGCCGGATGCGTTCTCCATTGTCGGATTCGGGAATTCGATCTATTCCGTGGCATCGTATCCGTGTCTGACGACCATTTCCCAGGACTTCGAACAGATGGGAACGGACACGGTCCGTTTCGTGGCGGACGCAATCGAAAAACGCAATCCGAAAACCGTGCGGAACATTCTGCTGCCGGTGGAAATCGTGGAAAGAGATTCTGTGAAAACATTCGATTCAAACAAAAAAACGGAAAGGGAAGGAAAATGAATGCAGGAGCGTACAAAAACAAGCGGTCTGGACTGGCGTATTTCACACTTATTGAATTGCTGGTTGTTATTGCGATCATCGCAATTCTGGCGGCCATGCTGCTGCCGGCGCTGAACACCGCAAGGGAAAAGGCAAAAACAATCACGTGCCTCAACCAGCTCAAGCAAACCCATCTTGCCTGGAACGGGTATATCGACGACATGAAGGAATTCCTGCCGCATGTTTCGGTCAACTCCCCGTGGACTTACTGGGGCAAAATGACGAAATACAGCGGTCCCGGAATCGCCGACAGGGCCGGATACATCAACAAGCCGAATCAGTTCACATGCGTTTCCACTCTGGACAAAGACATCCCGGCAAGCGCAACGTTCGATTCGAATATCGGCGAATATCAGAAGTATTACAAGGGGCGCTACTGGCCCGTCAACCTGATCTGCAATAATGAAACAGGGGTTGTCACCTATCCGAATACCATCACCAAGCAAATCATGAAAATCGGGTTGGTGAAAAGACCATCCAAAGCGGCGATTGTGGCCGACGGACAGGGAGGAATCACGGAAAAGGGCGGCAGCGGTTCCGGAGGATTCGACTATACCTATCGCAGTTTCCGGCACGAGAACGGAAGAATTCACAATGTGGTTTTTCTGGCGGGAAACGCCATGTCCATCAAAGGCACCAACACCATGCCGATGGCCTCCTACACCTATTATTTTAACTCGGATTATTGATTTCAGGAAAGGAATTTTGAAACATGAAACGGCTCATATTCTTTCTGGCAACAGGTATATTTTCACTCTCCGCGGCGGATTTTTCACTCTTGAAAAACGGCAAGCCGCAGGCGGTCATCGCCGCACCGGAATCCGCAACAAAAACTGTAGACTTCTTCAATGCGGAATTCAAAAAATCGTCCGGAACCGAACTGAAGAAAGTGACGGAAGCGCCTAAAGACGGGAATGTCATCGAGATTAAGATCGTTCCATCAAAATATCTTGAACGTTCCAGATTCATGATCACGTTCCCGGCTGAAAACAGGATGCGGATCGAAGGCACGGAAACTTCTGTCCGCTTTGCGCTGAATCATATTCTGGAACAGATGGGCGTCCGCTATCCCTTCCCAGGTCCGTTCGGCGGACATTATCCGAAAATCACGGACTTTTCCCTGCCGGAAAAAACCGTCACGAAGGATGCCGGGTTCCGGCTCTTCCGGGGTATGTATGCGGAAAACAAAGACTGGGAATTGGCACTGAACAATATTCCGCAGGATTCCTATGAACTGGTGAATCACGGAATCGCGGAACTGTTTCCGATTCAGGAATACGGACAGGAAAAGTGGAAGGATTCCATCTGGGGACTGATCGACGGCAAGCGCAAAAAACCGATCGCGTTTGTCTGGGAACCGTGTTACACTAGCAAAGTAACCGAAGACGAGGCCGTGAAGCGGATCTGTGATATACTCGAAAAAAATCCGGAACGCCATACCATCGCCCTTACGCACAACGACGGGTTGAATCAGTTCTGCAACTGCGAGAACTGCGCAAAGCTCGATTCAAAAGAATCCGATGTTGCCGGAAAATTGAAAAAGTATCCGATGAATCTCCGCAAATACCGTTCGGAGTCGTATTATACCTGGGTCAACAATGTCGTGAAACGGGTTCTTGAGAAGTATCCGGACACCTATTTTGGAGTTTCCGCTTACACGGAAACGCTTCTTCCCCCCAGTTTCAGACTCAACGACCATGTAATGGTGAATGTCTGCACGGAATCCTACGCACATACGGATCCCGCCGTACGCGGTTTCTGGGAGGAGCTGATCCGCGAATGGAACCGGAAAGCCGCCATGACCGGATGCTGGGAATACGGTTACGGGGTGTCGCAATTCACCCTCCCGCGGGTGTATTTCAAGGAAACGGACCGTTTCATCAAGTTCCTTGCCGCGAATAAAGGAGAAGTCTGCTTTACGGAAGGCTTCCCATCGTTCGGAGAAGGCCCGAAACGCTATTTGTATCTGCGGTATTTCTACAATCCGCAGCTGGATGTCAAGGCAGAACTGGACGATTGGTATCGTGCGTGCGTTGGCAAGGAAGCCGCCCCGTATCTGAAACAGTATTACGATTTCTGGGATGACTTCTGGCGGAACAAGGCCACAAAAACCGCATGGTTCAACGAATCGAAATTTTCCACCTATACCGCCTTGGTGCCGGATGGCGGATATCTTTTCGCACTCGAAAAAGGAGACATGGCGAAACTTCGCTCACTGATGGAAAAGGTGGTCTCCACCGCGGACCGTTACGGTGATGAAAACCAGAAGAAACGCGCCGCCGCATTGATGAAGGAATTCGAGTTCTACGAAGCCGCCGCTTACATGAACGCCGCCGAATGGATCGGCATCCACGGTCTGACCGATAAAAGATCCGCCATGGAAGTGGCAAATGCCATCCCGAAAATTCTGGAATACGCACAAAAGCGTCCGGCAATCGCAAAAGTAATTTTGAATACATTTCCGAAAGAAACCTGGGGTGGATATTATCCCTACATGCGGAAAAACTATGAGGAAAAATACACAAAAACGGTATTTCCGGAAATTCTTTCCGAACTGAGCGCCTGGCTCGACGATCCGGAAGTGAGAAAAGCATACGAATCGAAAACCGCGGCGGCGAATGTTCCCGAATCCTGGAAAAAAACCATGAAATTCCTGCTGGATTTGAACGCCGGAACCATTCCGAACCTCGTGCCCGATCCTTCGTTCGAAACCGGACGCGGAAAATGGATTGCGATGGGAAATGTCAGCCCGAAATATGCAAAAAGCGGCAAACAGTCTTTCGAATTCATCATGCCCCGCAGTGAAAAAGGGGAGATGGTGCTGCGCATTCCGATGAAGGCCCATAAGAAATATTTCCTCTCCGCAAAAGTTTATCTGGATGCCGAATATCCGCCCGACCGCGCCTTTGCCTACGGATTCATTCTTGGAATCAACAAACTCAATGTGGGCTCGAATTACTACATTCCGATCAAGACAAAACTGGTCCCCGGCAAATGGAACAGCATTTCCACCACGGCGGCTGTGGGCGATGCGGATGGAAAGGGTGATATCTATCTCGTTTTCCTCGGCATGGAAAAAGGGGAGAAAGTGTATGTGGACGATGTCGTTTTCGTCGAGTTCGACAGCGGAGAGGAATCGTCCGCGGCAGCCGTCAAACCGATAGAGGAAAATTCTTTCTCCGGCTGGGTGATTTCCGATATGGCTTTGCGCAAGGAAAGCGCTCAACATGTCAAGGCCGAGGCGGATAAAGTTACACTCACGGCAAAAGAAAAGTCCTTCATTTACTTCTCGGCGAAGGCGGTTCCCGTGAAGAACGGCGACAAGGTAAAAATCTCCTTCCGGGTCTCCGGCAAAGGTTCGGCTGGCTTCGGATTCTTCGCCTATGCCGGAACCGGATGGAAACAGGTGGACGGCAATGTCATTCAGACTCTGCCCTTGAAAAATGAATCTGAAACGGTTTCCGTTGTTCTCCCGGTAAACGGAAATGAAATCGGTTCCGTCCGGCCTGTCTTCACCCTTGGAAAAGAAAGTGAAATGACTGTCTCCAACTACAAGTTGACCCTGGAAAAGTAAAGAGAGAAAAAATGCACCAACCGAAGTATGTTCTGTTTTTCGACAATCACACGATGAAGGCCTGTCCGGACGTCGGACAAAATTACCATGCGGATGAGTTCGCGGAAAACATCAGACGCATGGGCGTCGATCTGGTCGGATTCCATGCGAAATGCAATCAGGGATTCTGTTATTACGACACCCAAATCGGCATCCGGCATCCCTCCCTTCCGGCGGGCTTCGACCTCTTCGGGGAAACGGTCCGGGCGTGCAACGAACGCGGAATTGCGGTCACCGCGTATCTGAACTGCGGTCTCAGCTACGAGGACGCGGTCCGGCATCCGGACTGGTGCATGATCAGTCCGGAAGGAGCCATTCTCCATCCGGACATCTACGACATCGGCTGGGTCACTCCTTACATGCGCACGATGTGTCTGAACTCGCCCTACCGGGACTATCTGCTGAGCCTGATCCGGGAGGTGCGGACCAAGTATCCGGTCGCGGGATTCCTTCTCGACAGCTTCAACGGCTTCCCCTGCGTCTGTCCGCATTGCGTCGAAGGCATGCGAAAGCTGGGGATGGATTGCAAAAATCAGAAAGACGTCCTGGAATTCGCCCGTTTGACCGCGCTCCGGCTGGCGACCGATATTTCCGAATTGCTCCGTCCGAAGGAAAACGGCCTGCTGGTCTATTTCCTCGGGATCTCTCCAAAAGACAACGCCCGGCTCGGTTCGTATCTGGAATGCGAATGTCTGCCCACCAATCCGAGCTGGGGCTACGACTATCTCCCGCTGATGTCCCGCTATTTCCGGAACCTGACGGACGGCCCCGTGCTGAATATGACCGGCCGTTTCAACGACTGGGGCGATTTCGGAAGTCTGCGGCCTCAGGCGGCGGTGGAATACGATCTCTTCTTCGGGCTGGCCAACGGAATGCGTCCGAACATCGGCGACCATTTCCATCCGCGCGGCGACATCAGCCGCGGAGTCGTCGAAAGAGTCGGGAAGATTTATGAAAAAATCCGGAAATATGAACCTTGGTTCGAAGGGGCGAAAAACAAGGTGGACATCGGCGTCGTGCTGCCCGGTCCGCTCGGGAAAAATCCGTCGATGGTAGGGCTCACGCGAATGCTTTCCGAACTCAAAATGCAGTTCGATTTCATCGACGGGGATTGCGACTGGAGTCCGTATTCCCTGCTGATTTTGCCTGACAGCGTCACACTGGACGGAAAACTCGCCGCGCTGGTGAAAAAACATCTGGACGCGGGCAAGAAACTTCTTGCCACGGGTCGCTCGGGATTGAATTTGGAGGGGAACGAGTTTCTCTTTGAGAAAGAATGGGGCGTGAAATATCGTGGAGAGTGCGAATACTCCCCCGCGTATTTCCGTCTGACCGGAGAGTTTGCCGAGCGCGTGCCCGACATGCCGCTCGCCGTGTATACCACGGGACTCCGCACGGAAGTCCTGCCCGAAAGCACGATCGCCGGAAAAGTGGTCGCTCCCTATTACAACAAGCACTGGGACGGAATCTACTCCTATTTCTATGCGCCGCCGGACAAGGAAACGGAACTTCCGTTCGTGGTTCTGAACGCGCGGACCGCCTACTGTGCCTTCCCGATCTTCGAAGGATATTACAATCACGGGTCTATCGATCTGCGGAACGTGCTTGCGCTCATGCTGGAACATCTTTTGCCGTCACCCCTGCTGAAAACCGATTCTTCCCTGCCGTCGTTCGCCCGTGCCTTCGTCACGGAAGCGGGAAACCGGCGCATGGTCCATCTGCTGAACTATCTGCCGGAACTTCGCGGAAAGACTCTGGTCGTCGAGGAGGAACTGCCCCTTGTCAACGTGAAGATCGGGCTGCGTCTCGACGGCGCAGCGGTGGAAAAGGTGTACCTTGCTCCGGAAAAACGGGAAATCCCGTTCACGGTTTCAGGGGACATCCTTTCCTTCACGGTCCCGGAAATGCGGGGCTACTGCATGGTCGTTGCGGAAGTTAAAAAATAACATTCTTTTATGTGGAAAAGCATTTGAATGGATTGATTATCAAACTTTTCAGGATAGTTTACTGGGATTTTATCATTTTGAACAGGAGGCCGTCATGAAACGTTTGTTTTTCGAGACCTTTGAAAGCAAAAAAGACCATCTGCCGGGAGGCTGGATCATCGAGAAGAACTCCGACCTCTCCATTTCCTCGCTTGAATATACGCAGGATTCCATCCGTCTGCTGTCCGCCGGGAATAAATACCTCCCGGTGATTCCGGATATTTCCGGCGGACGCGTCCGGTTCACCGCCGGGATCAACTTCACCGTGGCCGGACACTTCGCGATCCTCGTCTCCTTCCGCTACGACCTGAAAACAAGGCGCGGCGAGGCAATCCGCATCCTCCGGAAGGAAAATGAAAAAGAGACGGTCGTCGAATACGGCGACATGAAGGCCAACCGCTTCACGCCGGAACAATCCCGGAAAATCCGGGTGCCCGATTCCGTTCTGGAACAACCGTTCAAAATCGAGATTGACTTCCGGGAGGAAAAACTCCGGGTAAAGGTGACGGACGCCGCGGCTTCCTTCCGGATCAAGCCGTCCGGTTCTGGAAAAATCGCAATCAGCCGGGAACATTTCTTCGACATTCTGAAACTCACCTCGTTCGAGATCGAAACGGAGGAGGAAAGCGTCTGCAAGGGGGAGAAAAAATTCCGCATTCCCTTGCCCGATGAACCGACGCTCTATCCGATTTTCTGCGATGTGGTTCTGCGCGATTTCGGCAACTGCATGGATGCGGAACTGACCCTTTCCGGAGGCGTCCCCGAGACTCCGATCGGGGAAGGCAACTATCATGTCATGCGCGCCGATCTCCTGACCAATCCTTTTCTCAAAGTCCTGACGGCCCGTTCCATGGAAAAATATACCGTTTACGAAGGGCAGATCGTGCTGGTGGTGGAAGAGCTCGCGCCCGCTTTCTTCTATCAGGTCCTTCATAAAAAAGTGGACTGGCCTTTCAAACGTTCCGTTCGTTTCCTCAAGCCGGAAGAGCCGTTCAACCTCGCGGTCGGATTCGATGAATACTGTCATACCACGCTCAAGAATCTGGCACAGAGCCCCAGCGAAACCATTTTCGATCCGAAAGGAAAAATCCTGTATTCCGGACTCGGCGTCACGGAAGAAACGAGAAAGCTCGAATTTCTTTCCCAGCCGGACAAACGGATTCTCTCCCGACTGCCGAAAGATGATCCCCGCTATGAAAAAGCCGTGGAATTCGCCAAGGACAATCACTATTTCATCGAGGGGGAAACCCCGCACTTCACGCTCCGCCTCACCGGCGGAAAAGAACTGCCCGCCGACTTTGAAATCGGACTGGAAGACGCCTTTCTGCGTCCTGTCCGGAAGCTGAAATTCAAACGGACTTCCGGAATTCTTGCAATCGGAGTCCGGACGTTCTCCACGGAAACGCTCGAAGTCGAACCGCTTCCGAAGCTCGCGCCGGGTGTGTACCATCTCCGGTGCCGGAGTCTCGATCCGAGCGTGCCGGGACTTGACGACTACCGCGCCTTCGAGGTCATGAGCCGCCAGAAAGATTCGCCCCCGCCGCCGATCCTCTCCGGTCTGCCGTTTCTCTACGACTCCCGCACGGAAACGCGCGGTCTGGACACCGACGCCTTCGATCCGTGGACCGGAAAAAGCGTCGACAGCGGGCACTATATGGCCTGCGCGAGTTTCCTTCCTCCGGCCGCCCGGAGAAACCACATTGTCCCGACCGTTCACGCCTATCAGCGGGAATGGTTCCTCTGGCTCGGAAGCCGCTGTGCGGATCAGTGGTCCATGAAAGACAACAGGGACCTTCTGAAGGAAGCCGACTATGCCAACGTGGAGGATGAGCTTGGGCGCGCCTGTATGCTCTGGAGGTTTATCTACAAAGGCTTCCTTCTGGAAAAGTTCATCGAGTGCGCCCGCAAAACCGGCGATCCGGGCTTTGATTTTGACAAACTCGAAGAACAGCTCCGGAAAAACGAATGCACCGACTCCCATAGTTTTGCGCTGATGGCGGGAAAATACTGGGAGGAATGGCTGGACCTTCTCAATGCCGAGTTTGCAAAAAAATCGGCCGAAACATTGAAGAAACTGAGGAAAGACAATCCGGAGCTCAAATTCGCCAGCTATGGCCCAGCCCCGATTTACGCCGCCCACCTCAAAGGCCCTGAGTTCACCCGTCTCAATCTCAAGGAAAAGGAAACGCCCGATTCCATCGGCTTCTGGCAGTATGAGGACTACCCCTTCGCGTGCCGCTACGGACTCGAACGAGGAACCTATTTTCTCACCTCCAGCCTGATGGTTTTTCCGGAAATGAGAATCTATCCGGAGGTCTACACGGAATGTATTCAGGGGTGTCCCGACGGCGCCGTATTTTACGCCCATCCTCCATTCGGGCGACGGATCAGAACCGCGCCGGTGCGGATGACCCGGCTCATATACGATTACGCATGCGCTTCGGCCCGTTTCACCGGAAATGGATTCCGTTACTGGGACCGTTGCGGATTCCAGGCGTGCGGTTTCACGCGTCCGTGGTTCGAAGCCCTGTTGAAGGGCTGGCGCATCGTGACAGACTATCCGCCGGATCGCCCGCTGAAATCGTCCGGTTTCGTTTCGAGCGAGGAGTCGCGCCGCGCCCATAAAAATGCCATCGTGCGGTCCGCACACGGCCCGTCTGAACCCATCGAAAAAGCCGCCATCATTGATGTGCGGAAGACCGCGGCGGAAGATGTTCCGTTCGCCTACGAAGCGGCCCGGAAACACGGTCTCTGCGCCGGATTCCAGCTCTGGATGGAAGACCTGCCGGAATTGAGCGCGGAACAGGTCGATCTTCTTGTGCTTCCGCCGCTGGAAGGCGTCTCCCGGAAGCATCTGGACGCCATCCGCAAACTCCATGCGAAGGGGGTGCACCTGCTGGCTTTCGAGGATGTCCCCGGACTGGAAGACCTTTTCGGCGTGGCCGATACCGGAAAATACCGGAGCGTAACACGGTTGTCCGCCCGGAAGGATTTCCTCGGCGGGATGACCGAATTCTGCGAGGAACCGCTCTGCCGTGGGAAATACAAAGTGAAGGACGCGGAGGTCCTGATCGACGCGGAAATCCCCGTCCTGACGCTCAAGCGCAATGGCAAGTCGCTGGCCGCTTTCTTCAATGTGCCGCCCATGCTCGTGCGCGAAGACCAGCTCCACGAACGCCTCGGCTACGGCAAGGACGGCATCAGCGAACTGATCGAACTTGCAACCGCCGAAGTGATGAAGAAAATGTCGGATTCGGAAGCGACTTCCACGGAAGGACGTCTTATTGCCTATCATTCCGGAAAGGGAGCCGATGTCGTGATCGTGACCAATCCGGAAGAAGAAGCCGTTTTCACACCCGAAATCACGATCCGAAAACAGAAGGGGCGCAGGAAAATCGTCTCCTCGGACAAACCGTTCTTCCTGCTGGAAGACACCCCCGCGTTTCTCAAGGCGCGGGTGCGGCTGGAACCGGAGGAAACCGCGGTTTTCATTCTCGGCTGATTGAAAAACGACGGGACCGGCTTATATTGATGGAATCGAGGTGTCCATCATGAAAAGAGAATTTCTTGCCGAGCACGGCTTTGAAGTGATCGACGCACACATTCATCCCTTTCTGGAGAATGAGGGCGCGAATATTGCGGGGTTCGGAAGTCCGGCGTCGCCGGATGAGTTCGTCGCGGAACTGAAGTCGCTGGGAATTGCAAAGGCCTGCGGAACCGTCATTCTGCGCAAGGACTGCCGGATGGAAGACATCCGCGATGCCAACCGCATCGCCCTCCGGCTCCAGAACCGGTATCCGGATTTCTATCTGCCCGGAATCCATGTCCACGGAGGCTTCCCGGAAGAGTCCTGCGAAGAACTTGAAACGATGGTTCAGAAGGGCGTCCGCTGGATCGGCGAACTGGTTCCCTACATCATGAACACGGGAGAATACAACGCCCCCGGCATGATGCGGATTTTCGATCTGGCGCAGCAGCTGGGGATTCCCGTCAACATCCACGACGGCTGGCCCGCGGAACTGATTGATCCCGCCGTAAAACAATTTCCGAATCTGAAACTGGTATTGGCGCATCCGGGCGACCTGTCGCGTGCAAAAGAACGTTTCGAATACATGGCAGTGCATGACAACGTCTACATGGATCTTTCTGGGACAGGGCTTTTCCGCTGGAACATGCTGAAATACGGAGTGGACCTCTGCGGAGCGGACCGTTTTCTCTTCGGATCGGACTTTCCGATCTGCAGTCCGGGCATGAACCTGTATGGAGTCCTTTCGGAAAACCTCACCGATGCCGAATGCCGCCTGATCTTTTCAGAAAACTTCAAGCGTCTCACGGAATAGCCATCCCGATTCTGAACCGGCAATTCCCCGGAATCAGACATGGGACGGCGGATCCTCTCGTATTCGCCAGGCGGCCGGGGAAAAACCGGTATACAACTTGAAAGCCTTTGAAAAGCTGTACCGATTCGCAAAACCGGTATGGAATGCGACTTCCTCGACAGAGTTCTCCATGATCTTCAATAGGGTTTTGGCACGTTCAAGACGCTTCTTCAGATAATATTTCCGGGCGGTCGTTCCCGTTTCACGCTTGAAAACGCGCATGAAGTTGTTGACGGACATGTCCACGCGTTTCGCCAGTTCATGATTGTTCCGGGCGCCATCACCAAACGCGGTTTCCATGAAATCGGTTATTTTCTGGATTCTCGGATCGGAAAGCGCTTTTTGCCCCCCGATGTAATCCTCGAAAGGAATCTGCCGAAGCACGGCAAACACCAGCGCATAAAGCTGAACCGAAAAAAGAGCCGGATTCTCATGCCATTTCTCGAAATCCGTCCGCATGAAATTTCGGACAGCCGACGGCAGCAGGAAGACTTTTTTCCGGACCGTGTCCAGCGGCGGCCCCGCAAAAAAATTGATGTAAAACTGATTGAAGCGCAAGGAGCCGCATGAGGTCGAAAACTTTGTTCCCGGAGGAATCAGGACGTCGATTCCGGGATGGACTTCGATCGTTTTCCCCTGGATATGGATCTTTACGCCGGGTTGCTCATTCCAGAACAGAAGCCAGAAGGGCAGTTTGCGGCAGACGTTGTCCCAGTGTTCGATCCCGCAGTAATAATTATACTGCACGATCCTCAGATCGGGCGGGAGAAGGTCATATCGCAAAAAGGAACGTTTGGTGTTTTTGGACATACTCATGGTGTTTTGAGACATTTACTTTCTGTTGAGAACCAATATAATTGTCATAAGGAAAAAATCAATTCAATGGAGGCAAAGATGAAAAAAAGAAATTTCACATTAATAGAATTACTGGTCGTGACTGCGATCATCGCCATTCTCGCGGGGATGCTGCTCCCCGCGCTGAATGCCGCAAGAGAAAAAGCAAAAGCAATTAACTGTCTCAGCCAGCTAAAGGGATTGGGCACTGTATCTTTGTTGTATGCGGCCGACTCAAAAGATTTTTTCCCGATATTCTATGAAAGCGGAGTGGGAACATGGAATACCGTTTTAGCCAAAAACAATTATATCCCCGCAAAGAATGTAACCGTCGGCAAATCATCCATGCTGGTGTGCGCCGGAGCACCTCCGACAACCTACAGTACCGCTTACAGGACTTACGGACGCTGGAACAACAATGGGAAACCCCTTTATCTCAAAGGAAATGATGTCGTCCTGTATTCAAGTAAAACCTATTCCGCAGGGCTCGGCTTCAGAAAACTTTCGCCCGCTTCTGCACCGTTCTATGCGGATACATTGAACAAGGCGGATACCCCTGCCGCACAAACCTACAATTGGACAAACGAATCCAATGACGCACTGATTCATTTGAGACATTCAAATCGAGGGAACATCTGTTTTTTTGATGGACATGCCGCGGCCATCCTGGGAAGCGGGCTGAATGAATATTACATCAAACAGTGGTATGAACGGAGCGGAATCCGGCTGGAAAACAATTTGAATTGTCAATAATAACTTTTAACTATTGAGAGTCCGCATGAAAATAATCCTGAGTATTGTTATTGCCATAATTATCTCATCCCGTGGAGCAGAAGTCGTGATGGATTTCGATTTTTCGTCTGCCGGAGGGAAGAAATCGATTCAGGATCGATCCGGAAAATTCACATGCTATTCCGACAACAACACCTTTTACAATGAAAGCCAGTCGGTCAGAAGCAGTTATGGGTCAGAGTTCCGGATTCCCGCGGAACGACTCAATGCTTTTCCGAAAGGATTCACGATCCTCATGACATTTCTTCACGCGCCGTTGCCCCTGTCGCAAAGTCAGATTCCGCTTGCGGTAAAGGGCGGATTGTGGAACAATATCGATTTTTATTATGGGCTTTCCAATAACATCCCCGTATTCTTTTTCGGCAGCGGGAAAAACCATTTTCTCGGAATCCGTACAATCGGGCACGACTATGGAGAAACCTGGCGTTACACTGATCCGGATATTACAGTGCATTTGCCGGAAATGTTGAAATATCCCGCCGGAAAATGGATCGTATCCGCTATTACCTTCGACGGGAAAAGCTTAAAACTCTATCGAGACGGGAAACTGGTTCTGGAAAAACAATGCTCTGCGCCGGAAGGGCTTCGCTTGCGCGGACAGAATCCCATAACGCTGGGCTATGATCGCAATGAGAAAGGGGAGTCGTATTCCTCCTCCAATTTACTGATAGCGGATTTCGCCATTTACGATGAGGCCTTGCCGCCGGAAAAAATTGCCGAATATCATAAGAAAAAAGTAGGCGGCCTTCCGGAACATGTCAGAATGGATACTTGCTCTCATTATTACACCGGACGACTTGCCGGATACGATTATGATCTGGCCAATCGTCTGCCCATGACAAAAAGCTATGTGCAGGAGACACTTTCAACAATCCGGAATATTCCGGTCAAAAAGAGTGCACTCATTCTCGATCACGGTCGTTATTTCATCGGAGTCAACGGGAAAGCATTTTATCCGATTGCGGGGTATCCGGGAGTTGGCTGGTTTGGAGAACAGGCACTCCGGCAAAGTGGCGAATATGTCAGGGATTTTGCCGCAGCCGGAGTAAACTTCCAATATATCGGAACAAGCAACCCCTCCTTGATCTGGAAAGATGACGGGAAATATGACTGGACCGGGCTTGAGTCTTCCCTGAAAACCATTGCAGAAGCAAATCCCGCCGCGAGAATTATCGCGGTACTTCCCTGCTATCTGCCGGAATGGTTTGTCCGGAAATATCCGGAGGAACTGGAAAAATACCACTCCACAAGATCAAACGCATCCCCATTGCTCACCTGGAAGCAAACCTTAATCGACTCCGGGATCTTCTTGGGCAAACTGCAGGAATATCTCAAAGCCCAGATTGCATATCTGGAAAATTCCCCATACTCGGGAAATATCGTCGGTTATCTCATTGTTGGCGGAGACGCCGGGGAATTTTACTGGCCCGCGTCCTTTACCGGAGGCACCGGAGGCTATTCAACCGGGACACTGGCCAGCTTTCGAAGCTGGCTCCTGAAAAAATATGGAAACAGCGAAGCTCTCGCGTCCGCGTGGGACCGTCCCGGCACGACTTTGGAAAGTATTACGGTGCCAACTCCGGAAGAACGCTTCATGCGTTCACCTGAAATCTTCCTGAAAAAAAAGGCCGCCAATGTGGTGGATTTCAGAAACTATCAGACCGATGCAACCGCAAAAACGGTCTCTATTCTGGTGGATACGGTTTACGAAAGCGCCAAAGGCAATAAACTTGTCATGATGTATGGCGGGTATCCGATTTTATTTGCCGGAAAAGACAGTCCACACCCCAGCACCAGAATCACGGAAAAACTTATGAAAAATCCGAAATTGAGCATTTTGATGACCCCGAACGATTATGTTCAGAGGCGTGGAGGCGATCACGGGGCCAATATCAATCCCTACAATGGAAGCGCCCGGCTGAACGGAAAAATGCTGGTTTCCGAATCCGACCTCAGAACCCACTTCTATGCCATCAACCAGTTCGGACGCACCCAGGATGAGGCGGAAACTTGCAATGTAGTCGGGCGATGCTTCGGATACTCGCTGACGAGAGGCGGCGGTCTGGAATATATGGCCATGGCGGGAAACGCCTCCTATCATTCCGAACCAATGATGCGCTATATCCGGGATTGTGCAAAAATAGGGGAAACGGCTTTAACCGCAGACAATTCGTCCATTGCCGAAGTCGCATTTTTCTTTGATGAAAAATCATTGAACTGGACAACGAACGGCATCGATCATTTCATGGATGATCTGTCATGGGGAACCTATCAGAATTCTCTCTCCATGGGAGCTCCATCGGATTTCTATATGCTTTCCGACATCAATCATCCCAAACTGCCGGATTATAAACTTTACGTTTTCATCAATGCGTTCAAAGTCGATCCCGAAACAGAGAATAACATCTTCCGGAAAACCAGAAGGAACAACGCAACCGTCTTATGGTGTTATGCACCCGGATATCTGAATGGCATTGAAACCATGCGTCGGCTCACCGGCATAAATCTCATCGAGGAAAACAAACCATCCACCTTCACCTTGACCCCTCGGAAAGAAGGGCACCCCTTATTCCGTGATTTCTCCGGCAGGAATCCCACCTACCATATCGCGCCTTCCTTCTTTCCGGATGATCCGCATGTCGAAGTCGCGGCTGATGCAAATCATCGTCCGGCCCTGTTTTTACGTAAATTCAAAAACTGGACCTCGGTATATTCGCTACTGCCGCCGAACGCGTCATTGCTGAATTCGCTTTGCCGTCTCTCCGGAGTACATGTATATTCGGCTCCTGGTGACATCCTCACTGCCAATAAAAGTTTTATCATGCTGCACACAGCCTCGGCGGGAAACAAGGTTATCCAATTACCTTTCAAGGCAAACGTTGTAGATGCCATGACCGGAAAAAAAATGGATTCCAACACAGATCAGGTCATTCTGCCTTCTCTTTCAGCAGGCGTAACAAAAATATTGCGTCTTGAGTGATTTTCTTTTTTCTGAAGTTATCTCCGACGCCATGAGCCGCCTGATTTTCTCCGGGAACTTCAGGCGGCTCACGGAATGATCCCGAATGAAAGCGGTGATTCCAGAAACATGAAATCCCATTCAATTTCAGAAAAAAAACTTTTTGCAAACATAAAACCTACCAAACAAGTTGACTTTTATAAAAACCGGATATATTGTAATCTCCGGATACAGTAAAATGGGGGATTAGCGCCGGACTCTCTCCGGGTCGACGCTGTCCGACGAAGATCAACACGGAAAGGATTTTTACTCATGCGCGTACTCTTTTTTATTTTTCTGCTGGCCTGTGCGCTGTCGGTTCCCGCAAAGGAGATGGAACTCAAAAGCGCCGTGGACTCCAACGGATTCCGGTATGACTACGTCACCAATGACCCTTATAACGGACGCGAATACACACTGCCGAACGGCCTGAAAGTCTACCTTTCCAAAATCCCGGTCAAGCCGCGGATCACCTTCAAGCTGGCGGTTCTTGGCGGCTTGGCCGACTCTCCCGCCGATGTCACGGGGCTTGCGCATTACTTCGAACACATGATGTTCAAAGGAACGTCCCGGATCGGCTCGCTGGACTATGAAAAGGAAAAAAACCTTCAGGATCAGATCGAGAAGCTCTTCGAAGAACGCCGCAAAACCTCCGATCCGGCGAAGAAGGCTGAACTATACGCACAAATCGACAAACTGTCCGGGGAGGCCGCAAAACTGGCATCGGCGGGAGAATACAGCCGTCTGATTGCGTCCATCGGGGGAATGGGGCTGAACGCCTTCACCGCCTCGGATATGACGGTCTACATGGTGGACATTCCTTCTCAGGAACTCGAAAAACTGCTGCGCCTGGAATCCGAACGCATTCATGAGCCCGTCATGAGACTGTTTCATACCGAACTGGAAACGGTATACGAGGAATTCAACCGCGGACAGGATAGCGATTCGCGCATCGTATTCGAAGAACTCTCCTCAAAACTTTTCCCGACCCATCCTTACGGCTGGGTGCCTTTCATCGGAAAACCGGAACACCTGAAGAACCCTTCCATCACCCGGATCAAGGAATTTTTCAGCCGGTATTACGTCCCCTCCAACATGGCCATTCTGCTGGCAGGAGATCTGGACTTCGACAAGACCATCCGCATGGTAGCCAAGGATTTCGGTTCGCTCAAGGGGGAAAAAACACCGCTGCGAAACCTTCCCAAGGAAATAAATCTGACAAAAAATGAATTCGTGCGGATTTCCGGTCCGCAGGCGGAGCAGATCCTGATCGGCTACCGCGTGGAACCGGGACGGAAAAACGAACTGCTCGGAACGCTGCTGTCGGATGTCCTCTCCAACGGCACGGCCGGATTGATGGACCGGGATCTTGTCCGCGACCAGAAAGTGCTGAGCGCCGGAACAGCTTTCTATGACCGCCGCGATTATTCCATGTTCATCCTTTCCGGACGCCCACGCGCGGGGCAGACTCATGATGAACTGGGCTCTTTCCTTTTCGGAGAACTCGAAAAAGTGAAGAAAGGCGAATTCAACGATGCGCTTCTCAAGGCCGTCATTGCGAACTACCGCAAGAAACTGATTCTGGAACGGGAAAATCCGGACAGCGCGTTATGGACCTATCTGGACTCTTTCGTCAAGGGAAATTCCTACCTTGAAAGTCTCCAGTACATCGATTCCCTTGCCGGGATCAGCAAAGAAGACATCGTCGCATTCGCAAAGACCCTTCAGAACTATGTGCGCGTAGACAAAGTGACCGGGAAACCGGACAACCGCGTCAAGGTCGACAAACCGAAAATCACTCCGGTAGTGCTGAATGCCGACAAGATGTCGTCGTATGCGAAGGAATTTACCGCGCTTCCCCCCTCGCCTCTGCCCAAACTGGACGTGATCGACTTCAAGAAGGATTTTACCATCCGGGACAATGGCACGACGAAACTGTTCTACAGCAACAAGCCGTCGCCCGCGAACGATACGCTGTTCACTTTCCAGATCATCGTGGAGGCCGGCAGCGACAACGAACTCCTTCTTCCGCTGGCGATCGACTACCTAAATTATCTCGGGACGGACCGTTTTTCCGCCTCGGAACTCCGTTACGAATTCTACAAACTCGCCCTGGACTTCTCCGTCGGATGCTCCAACGAACGAAGCAATGTCAGCCTCAGCGGATTCGGCGACGACATGGACAAAGGTCTGACGCTGGTAAAGCATTTTCTGACCAACGTCAAACCGGATGAAAAAGCATGGCAGTCCTATTTGAACCGTCTGCTCAAAGCCCGTGCGGATGCCAAGAAAAATCCGAACTCCGTCTTTCAGGCACTCAACAACTATGTCGCCTACGGACCCGATCCGAAAAACAACCCGATCCTTTATTCCAACTCGATTTCGGAAGAACAGCTCCGTAAAATCAAGGGAGCCGATCTGGTCGAACTCGCGAAAAAATATATGGACCAGGGTTTCACGCCCAAACTGTATGCGTATGTCGGGCCCTCCTCCATCGACAAGGTCAACGAAACCGTTCAGCGGGTTCTCGGAACCAATCCGATCTTCGCCTCCGCGAAAAACTTCATCCCCCCGAAGCATGAGTTCAAACAACTCCCCACGGAACAGGTCCGCGTATTCCTGATTCCCTACGATTCCGCACAGCTCTTGATCGGTCTCCGCACCCGTGCGTCCATGTTCGATCTGAACCTTGTTCCGAAAAGTATGCTTTTCAACCAGTATTTCGGAGCGGGCGGACTGGACAACGTGGTGTTCCAGGAAATTCGCGAATCCCGGAGTCTGGCCTACAGCGCGTATGCGTATTATTCAAATTCATTCGAGAAGGACAAATACGATGTGTTCATCGGGTTCATCGGCACACAGCCGGACAAGTTCTTCGACGCAACGGAGGCCATGCTGGCGGTTTTCCATAAAGTGCCCATTTATCCGGAGAAGATCGAGCTGGCGAAACAGCAGGTCATGAAGGGGATGTGCGCGGAAAAACGTTATGGAAATCTGGTCGGAATCTGGCTGAACGCGCAGAAGATCGGAATTGACTACGACTGGCGCGCCAACGCTTTCAGGGAACTGAGCACCTTCGGGACAAAGGATGTGGAAGCATTCGCGAAAAAGGAAATTTCCTCCCGGAAATATGAACTGTTCATCGTCGGGCCGATTGAAAAAATCGACCGCGAAAAACTGAAGAAATACGGTCCGGTGACCGAACTCAAGCCAGAACAGGCCTTCGGCTATTGAGAGCCTTGCACAGCCTCCGTTCCGTGTTGAAACACGCGAACGGGGCTTCCCGGATTCAACGCCATCCCGAACTGAAGTCAAGCCGGAACACAGGGCGGACAGAACACTCCGGCTTCTCTTTTATGCCTGTTCTTCCGGCTCTTCCTCTTCCGTATATTTACGGAGCAGCTGCGAAAGCTGGGGAACGGAATAAGGTTTCTTGACAAAGTCCATGAACCCGGCTTCATGCAGACGCGCCGCATCATCGTCGAATTCGGAATTGACCATGATCACCGCTTTGGCGTTGGGATCCATCTCTTTGAGGTGGGTGCAGATGTCAATGTTCCGGAAATGACCGGAATTGATATTGACCAGAACACATTTGATATTGCTCATATTCTGAGCATAAATATCCAGCGCTTCGAAACCGTTATCGGTGTCCACCACGGTGTAGCCGAGTTTTTCGAGGAGCTTCTTGGTGATTTTACGCATGAAGATATCGTCATTGACAAACAGAACCACCCCATGACCGGAGACAATCTCCGAGTCGTCCGCATTGAGCGACGCATTCGCGGAAGTCGCCGTATTGTCGACGCCAGCCAGTTCCGGAATGTAGATTTTAAACACGGAGCCATGACCCGGTGTGGAGTTCACGTCGATGAACCCGCCGAGATCATTGATCACGTTAATGGCCACGCTCAATCCCAGCCCCTTATGAATGGTGTTGTCCTTGGTCGTGAAGAAGGGGTCGTAAATGTTCTTCTGGATTTCGAGAGGAATCCCGACACCCGTATCCGAAATCATGATAACCCAGTAGGCGGGTTCCTTGATGGCGTGACGGAAACGCATGATCTTGTCACAGACAATCTTTTCTCCTGCAATTTTTTCCACGGAGACGGAAATGATTCCGCCGTGGGTCGCACCTTCCGGACGCATCTCCGTGATAGCTTCCGCGGCATTGTTGAGGAGACAGAAGAACGTGCGGGAAAGAGCGATAGGATCGGCCAGAATCCATGACTTGAGTTCATTCAGGGAGACTTCGATGTTGATGGAGGAATCAAACGTGCGCAGGCAGATGCGCAGGGCATACATGGCCATTTCATTGAGGTCGATCTGGATTTTGTTCAGCTCTCCCTTCTGGAGGGTGGACGCGTATTTCTGGGGAACCATGCTGATCTGGGCGAGCGCATTGTTCAGGTAGGCCGTGAAGGGGATCATCTCCTCGGAAAGGCCATGATCCGTAGCCATCGCGTTCAAGGCTTCGATGGTTTCTCCGACATGGGCGTTGAGGTTGGCGGAATCGCGCACCACATTATCCATGGCGGTACTGACCAGCTGCGTGGAGCGTTCCCGGACGCCGTGATCTTCTTCCGTACTGAAGGAGGTGACGTCGTCCATCTTGATCAGGAGTTCCGCGTAGTCCTTCTTGTAGGCGGTGGAAACCAGGGGAACGCAAAGGATGTCGACGATCCTCATGGGTCCCTTGTTCACATGCATCCGCTCATGATATTTGTAGTGGCGCTTCAGCGAGTAGAACACCGTATCGAAGAAATCCTTGAACTGGGTAAAGATCGGGATCAGCTCATAAATATTCTTCCCGACAACATCTTCCTCCTGAAGTTCAAAATAGCGGCTTGCGTTGCTGTTCCACGTGTGGATATTGCCGCTGTTGTCGATCGTGATGAGAATGGAGTCAAGCCCCTGCATGATGGCATGGAAGTTTGCGTTGTCGGCATGGAGGCGCGCTTCCTTGACTTTGAAGTTGCGGTCATTCAGATACACCACGAAGAAAATGCTGGCGAACGCCACGAAGTTGCCGATCAGAAGAACGGCGTAAACAAAACCGACCAGGGTCATTTCATTGCGGATCAGGGCGCTGCGCTCTGTCTCCAGAGCGTCGATCTTGTCGATGGCATTCTGAACCAGACGGTTACAGTCATTGAGCTGCTGTTTTCTTTTCTTCTGGTTGGATTGTGCATAGGTATCGGAAGCCAGAGTGCGGAATTTATCGATTTCTGGTTCCAGATTCAGGTTGACTTGCATTTTCCGGATCTGTTCCGCATTTTTCTGCGCCTTGTCCAGATGGGGCCAGACATCCTGTTCCAGCTTCTTGTTTTTTCCCTCCTCAACGATTTCCGTCAGGGTGGAATAGGCTGCCACGAATTCCGTGCGGAAGTCTTTGGAAGTTCCTGCCAGGTTCGCATAGGATTCCCCCATCCCGACAATGATGCGGTAGGCATAAATATTCATTCCGGTAATCAGGAAGAAAACGACCCCCACCAGAATGTAGAGGACCGTCATATTGATTAGAAAAGATTTTTTCCTCATAAATCGTTTTTCCTTCCTGGAAAATATGAAATATTATTCAGCACTAACAGAACAGTAATATAGTTATAACTTCTGAGATTTGCAACTCCGAAAGGAAAAACATTATTTTTTTCAGAAAAAAAAGAAAAAATGAACTGGAATTCTCCTAATAAACGGAATTTTTTGCGGAAACTCCTGAAAAATCATTCAGCCACTGAATCTCGATTTCGCGTTCGACATTCAGAACCTGAAGGATGTCGTTCTTGCAAATGATTCCTCCGATCTGCTTTCCGACAATCACGGGAAGATGCCCCACCGAATGACGAACCATCACATTCATGACATATTCCACATCATCCTCCTCGCAGGCGACAATCATCTGGCGGGTCATGAAGTCGGACACCGGAACGGCGCCGAGATCGATGCTCTCAATGCTCATGGCGCGCACGAGATCCGAGTGAGTGATGATTCCGGCATATTTCTCCGGACTTTCCTCGCAGTCCGTCACCATCAGGGCGGAACAGTTGAAGTCAATCATCTTCTTCGCGGCTTCGCGAAGCGCTTTCGTGCGGCAGACGGCATATACGGTGTTGATACGACGATCTTCAAGAACTTTTTTCAGTTTCATGTTCCACTCCCCCTCGCAATCATCAAAACAAAAAAAAGCGCCGGAATTTTCTGGATTCCGGCGCTTCGGGAACTACTTACTTCAAGAGTTTGACGGCAATGAAGTCGTCCCGGCGGTTCTGCCGGTATGCATCTTCCGAGTCGCCTGGCACAGTGGGTCTGTCTTTGCCGTAGCTGATCGTCTTCATGCGGGAGGCGTCGATTCCGGAAGCCTGGAGATATTCCTGGGCGGAGATGGCACGGCGTTCGCCGAGGGCCCGGTTGTATTCTTCGCTCCCGCGGGCGTCGCAGTTGCCTTCGATCACGACTCCGGCGTCCTTGCGGGACTGAAGGAACTTCACGATTTCATCCAGCTTGGCATATTCCGTGGTAAGGATGTTGGACTGGTCGAATTTGAAGTAGACCGGCTGGAACTTGACGTCAGGAATCGGAACCCCGAAGCCGTCATAGGTATTGGAAACCCCTGTGCCTGACTGGAATCCGGAGGGATGATTGGGATCGAAATCTCCCTTTCCCACACCTGTCCCGGTTTTCCCGCCTTTGCCGAGCGGACGGTAAAATTCATCTTTCTGCTCACCCCCGTCTTCAAACCAGGAACAACCTGTGGCCGAAACAAGAAGCGAAAGAGTGACAACGAATGCACTCATTTTGAAAATACTGTTTCTCATCGTAAAATCCTTTCTGCAATTTTTTTTGCTTGTCTATCAAATTACACTTTTTTTTGAAAAAATCAATAGTAATTAAATTGACAGTTGCGTCTTTTGCAAGTAGATTTCTTAAAAAACAAACAAAAAACAGGGTTGAGACCCCCTGACGAACGTTTTTTATCAAGATTGGAGTTGGCAAGAAATGGCTTCTCAAGAGGAACTGAAGAAAATCCGCGGCGATATCGACTGGGCTGGCCTCGGATTCAGTTACATGCCCGTCAAATCGCATATCCGCGCGTCCTATCGCAACGGGGCGTGGGGCAAGGGCGAACTTCTCACCGACCACACCATCACGATGTCGATCGCGGCCACCTGCCTTCATTACGGACAGGCCGCTTTCGAAGGACTCAAGGCTTTCCGCTGCAAGGACGGCGCCGTCCGCGTGTTCCGTCCCGATGAAAACGCGCACCGACTCAACCTTTCCGCGTCGCGCCTGCTGGGACCGACCGTCTCCGTGGAGTTCTTCAACGACCTCGTGCGGCAGGTGGTCCTCGACAACATCGAATACGTGCCTCCCTACGGCTCGGGCGGCTCTCTCTATATCCGTCCCCTCTACATCGGAGTGGGTCCCCAGATCGGCGTTGCTCCGGCCGCGGACTATGACCTGCTGATCATGGTGATGCCCGTGGGGCCCTATTACAAGGGCGGAATGAAGCCCGTGCGGGCTCTCGTGATCGAGGATTACGACCGTGCGGCGCCGCTGGGCACCGGAACCACCAAGCTGGGCGGGAACTACGGCGCCAGCCTCAAGCCGGCGAAAGTCGCCAAGGAAAAGGGATTCCCCATTCCGCTGTTCATGGATCCGAAGACCCACCAGTACGTGGACGAGTTCGGAACCAGCAACTTCTTCGGGATCACGAAAGAGGGCGTCTATGCCACGCCGGATTCCCCCTCCATTCTCGGAAGCATCACCAACAAGTCGCTTCAGCAGATCGCGGAAGACCTGGGAATGAAGGTGGAACGCCGGCTCATTCACCGGAACGAGCTGGGAAACTTCGCCGAAATCGGCGCCTGCGGAACCGCGGTGGTGATCACCCCGATCTCCGAGATCGTGACAACGGAAAAAACCTATTCCTACGGCGAGGATTTCCCGATTCTCAAAAAACTTTACAAGCACATGACAGGAATCCAGTACGGCGAACTGCCGGACACCCATCACTGGCTGCTTGAAGTCTGAACCGCAAAAACAACACGGCAGGAACGGTACGGAAAAAGATAAATTCCAATCCGTTCCGCCCAAAAGAAAAGCCCCTTTCCGGAACTGTTTCCGGAAGGGGGTTTCCTTTAACACCAAACCCGGATTACTTCTTTTTGGGAGAAGCCGCGGATGCTTTCATTTTTCCGGAAAGATCGTTCATCGAATGGTTGATCAGTTTGGTAAACGATGCAAGCGAGCTGCCGGGAGAACCGGTCTCGGCCTGATCGCAGAGATAAACCCAGTAAACGATGAGCATCTTCTCGCAATACTGACGGCGGAAAAGTTTCTGATTCGGAGTGTCATGAAGGTACTGGAGCTTTTTCTCAAGTTCCTGAACTCCGTCGAAAACATCCGCCGTGACGACCTTCTTCATTTCTTCGGAAATTTTCTCCGCGGCAAGCGCCGGGAAATAGTCCAGAAGCTTTTCATCTTTCACCTGTTTATGCGCCTTCAGCACTTCCGCGATCTGCTCATCGATAAGGTTGTAAAGGGCAGGCATCTGCTTGTCTTCCACATGGGTGAGCAGATCGTTGACCTGTACGCCGATCATATCCCGGATGATATTCCCCGCCTGCGGAATGGCGTCAAGCAGCACTTCAACGCTCTTTTTCCCGAGGCGCTCCCCGGTGGGAACAAGTTCTTTCCGCAGGGTCAAGACCGCCTCGGGCATCCTTTCACGGGCGAAGTCAACCACGAGTCCCGCCAATGCTTCGGGTGTGGCGGAGGTTTTGATGCTCTGGTAAATAAACGTCGTATAGCCGAGGACAAGAAGAAGCAGAATCACGTAGATGGCCGTTGTCCGGACAATGGAACGGGTATACTGTTTTTCTTTTTCTTCAACAAGCGTCTGAAGTTCGATAATTTTCTGTTCAAGTGCAGTCATGATCAGATGCCTCCCTTCTTCTCACCGGGAACATAGAGCGTATTTCTGGACGGGTTCAGCTCATAAATCCAGATTTCGAGGAAAGTTTCGATGAGCCGGTTTTCCACTTCGCCGACCGGAATGCCTTCCAGATTCTTGTATTCCGGCAAGTCCTTGAACGTGAGAATACTGCCCTGAAGGGAAGCCAGCGATTTTTCGGCCTCTCCAATTTCCTTGGCAAGAACGTCCGTAATCTGCTCGAGAAGCTCTTTCTGGAGTTTATCGAGGTCTTTTTCCAGTGATTCGGGAGAAGGCACCTGATTGCCGTACTTTTTCAGTATCTGTGCGCTGACCTTTTCAAAAGAAGCGTCCATGCGGGAGAGGAACTGTTTGGAAATATCCTTCTGGAGGTAATAGAGGGTGCTGTCCCATTCCACGCCAAGAGCTTTTTCAAAATCCGGTTCTCGCTCCTTCAGGTTTTCAATGAGGGACTTGCGATATGCCGGCAGGAAAACCTCCCGGACGTCTTTCTGGAGAGCTTGCAGCTCCGGAGCGGAAACCAGAACCGCCGCCTGCCGGGTCAACTGGTTCAGCACGGCATTCCGGTCGATGGAATGCACCAGGGTACATAAGTTCAGAATAAAAATACCGAGAATTGCGATGATGCCGAGCACCCCGAGAACAGCGACCACCGTCTGCTTTCTGCGGGTTTGCTCCAATTGTTTTTCCATGCTGATGATTTTGTCCAGCATAGCCTCCGGCGAAGATGCGGGGGAAACGTCATTCTTCGGGGGTTCGCTGACAGGCTGGGTGAGTTTCTCAGTATCCATTCGCTCATCTCCTTCATTGTTGGGGGTATACAAAGTAAGAGGACGCCGCGCCACAGATGGAACAAGGAAATGTGGAATTGCATTCGGCAAAACGCCTGTGTTTGCATTTATTATATACACCCTTTCCAAAAAATCAAGACAGGATGATAAATTTCTAGTAAAAGGTTTACATTCTTAACTACGAAAAACGAATCCCCCTTGCTGAATGAAGATTTTTGAACAGGGATTGCGTGTTCTCCGGCCCGGACTGTTTTTTGATCGTCCGTAACAGATCGGACGCTGTTCCTCGCAATGGAATCTTTATGGAAAAGAACTCTCCGCGGGGCTCCGGAAAACAGCCTGTCTCAATCCTTATTTCAAGAGAACATTGTCCAGAACACACCAGCGGGCGGGCCGGGGAGTGACATTGACACCCCGGATCCAATATTCATACAGACGATCGATGTCGCCGTTGATCTTCTTCAGGGTCAGCCAGAAGTTGACGTATTCCAGAAACAGCAGATCATCCTGCGGAAGAGCATAGGCGATCAGGTCCTTGTACTGTTTCTGCGGGATATAAAGGGCGTAGTCCGGATAAAGAATCGTCCAGGCCGACCCCTTTTCGGCCGTCATCAGGAGAGCATCCGCCTTGACTTTTCCTTGGAAGAAATCCTCATAGTTTTTCAAGCTGAACTTCTTTCCATTCAACCCGAGCTGAGTCAGCCGGTCATAATCGGCGCCATCCATTGCTGCAATGGAAAAACTTTTGGAATCAATGTACTCAGGATGTTCCAAAAGTTTTTCCTTCGCATAGTCCGGAACCACCAGCGCCATTGAAAGTTCCAGATAGTGCCTGGAGAAGGACATGCTGCCCAGACGTTTTTCCGTGATGGAAACTTCGCTCATGATGATATCCACCTGGTTCTTATTGAGCGGATCGGAAAGATTATCATAATCCACCGGGTAGAATTCCACTTTTTTGCAGCCGAGTTCGTGCGCCAGCATGTTGGCCATTTCAATGTCGAAGCCGAGCAGTTTTCGTTTGCTGTTGAAAAACGCGAAAGGCATTACATTCGGGTTGTAACCGACCCGGAGAACCCCGTTCTTCCGGATTGCCTGAAGATGGTTGTTGACCCTCGGAAAAGATTTGTCAGGAAGCTTGTAGAATACTTCGAATTCCACCAGAGGCTTGATTTTCATGGAATCCAGCGTATAGCGCTCATTGCTCGGATTCTTGAGGAAGTATCGGAATCCCAAGTTCAGCCCCCAGAGGGTTACGCATGTTCCAATCGCGATGATAAGCAGGCGGGTGACGGCCTCGTGCAGTTTCCAGCGGACTTTTCCGATCATCCAGGCGGTGAAGAAAGCGGAAAGAACGAAAACGGCAAATGCCTCCACCGCATATTTCACGTTGTCGGTTATCACGCTTGCCACCACAAAGAGCTGAAACAGATCCGAGGGCAGTTTGAACATGGACAGCAGGAACGGGATCGCCACCTTGGCACTTCCAAATAGGGTCAGCAGTCCCGCCCCGTACAATTCAATGTAACCGCTCAGCCCCAGACTCTGGTTCCGGAACCATGCGGAAAACAAGATGAAAAGAAGGTCGATCAGCTGTCCCGCGCAAGGCACGATGAATGTGATCGGGACGATGATCTTCGCCATATTGTCGCTTTCCTCGCTTTCCAGATGGTGCTGCTGGAAAAGTTTCTTGATGTTTTCCACCAGAAGAGGAAGAACGATGAAAAGGTTTCCGGTCAGAAGAACCGTCAGCATCGCGGTCCGGCTGATGCGCAGGATTTCCAGATACCGAAAATGAGTGAACATGGTCAGAATCAGCGGCAAGATCAGGAAAAACAGGAGCCCGCCCATCACCAGGTAGCTCGCCAGATAAATTTCCAGACGCCCGATCTCATCCGGATACATGGTTCCGGCGGCATTCGCGATCAGAGCGAAAATGCCGATCGGGGAAAGGCGGACCAGCATCAATGTCAGATTCGCCAGAACTTCCGAGGTCACCTCCAGCAAATCCAGAAGATTCTGCTTTTTCGGAACAGACATCAGCACGATGCCGCAAAGGATGCTGAAAATCGTAACGGCCGGAACAATGTTGTTTGCCAGGGAATTGAAAGGATTGGCCGGAATGAACAACTGGATGTAGTCCACCGTCTCGCGGTTGTTCAGAAGGCTCGGGCTGAAAAATGTGGCGGATCTCCACGCCGGAAAGCACAGGGGCATCAGGGACAACAGGAAAAACACGATTCCCCACAAAGCCACGATCATGATGATGCCGCGTTTCGCCACCGTACGGGCCTGCCTGGGTTCCAGACTCCCGATACTCTGCACCAGAGAAACCAGAATATACGGCAGCACGCTGATCTGCATGATCGCGATAAAGGCATTGCCGATAATCGCCAGATGGCTGCACCGTTCCCCGAAAAACAGTCCTGTCAGCATTCCAAGAACCACGGAAGACAAAATCATGAAGAGCAGCAGATTATTATTTTTTTTCATGTTCGGACCATTCATCCTTACGTCTGTCAAAGACTTCTCTGGAAACCGCAGCGGATTTTGAAACCTCGCCGCCGAAAGAACAGCACCCGGAGCAAAAATCTTGTACGGGCATTGCATATCCAAGCAATATACACCGCCATTTGTGAAAAGTCCAGAAGAACTTCTATTTTCGGCAGTTCCATCGGAAGTGATGAGTTTTCAGGACGCCCGAACACCATGCACGAAATTCCGGATGTAAAAACATACTTCCGGATTCAAGCAGTTCCACGGGAAAGCGGTTGAAGGAAAAAGCTCATTCCGCGCTGGAAGAAGGCTCTCCCCCATATGGGCGGTAGGAATATCTGTAATTCCCGTATCCTCCATAACTTCCATACCGCGAATAACGGTATTTGCAGCTGATGTCATTCCGGTTGAAACGGTTGACAATCACGGAAAGGGGAATTGTGGAAACGCGGGATACCTGACGGATGGCCTTCCGGATCAAGCCGATTTTCGCCATGTGGCATGCAACGATGAACAGGATGGCATCCGCGAAATGGGTAATGCTCAACGGATCGGCCAGGAAAAGAGCAGGCGGCGAATCGATGAAGATATAGTCATAATTTTCACGAAGTTTTTTCAAAATTGTCCCGAATCTCTCCGAAACGAGAAGTTCGGCCGGGTTCGGCGGAATCGGTCCGCAGGGGAGGATATCAAAAGTAGGTTCCAGGATCCCCTTGAGAATGGACTCCTCCACCGTGGCTTCCCCCGCCAGGATCTGGGCAAACCCGACTTTCGGAGAAAGATCGAAAATCCGTTCAACGGTGGATTTCCGGAGGTCGGCGTCCAGAAGAAGGACTTTCTTTCCGGTTTTTGCCGTCAGAATGGCAATCGAGGAGGTGCATCCGGATTTTCCCTCTCCGCTCAGTGTGCTGGTAACCAGATACACGCGGCAATTATGAACATTGGGGGAGGAATCCCCCCGGATGGGAACAATATAAGGCAGATTGGCCCTGATCAAGCGCAGAGCCTCAATGAAGTCATAATAGGAGCGCTCCTCCAGACACTTATACAAAGCATTGTTCTTTTCCTGATCCATCACCCATGGAATGGTTCCCACCTGCGGCTGGCGCAAATAGGATTCCACCTGATCCGGATTTTTGATGGTCTGATCCATGAACGCCAGAGTGAAGGCAATCAGCCCCCCCAGAGCCAAGCCGGACAGAAAACCAATCACCAGGTTCAGATGAAGTTTCGGGCGATATCTTTTTTCAGGGAGTTTCGCCGGATCAATCATTTTCACGTTGTCCAGACAAAGAATATCCTGCACGGTACGGCTGAAAATTTCACCGGTGATGTTAGCCGCATACTGAGCCTGTTCCGCCGTGTGCGCATAGGCGATAATCGTGATGATGCGGGTATTGCGGTGATATTGGGCGTCAACGGAAAACCATGGAATCTTGTCCCTGTTGGACGGAGCGGGAAACTTCTCGGCCATTTTATCACGGACCTTGTCTTGAACCCGGTCGCTGACCAGCAGCATCTTATAGTCGTTCACCAGAAGAGAGTTCATCATGATGCTCTGGGAATACTGGGAGATGGAAATCTCTTTCGGCGGTTCGTTATTCGGAGTAGCAGCATTGGCAATCCATGCATAGATCGTGGTTTGTGCCATAAAAACCGGCGAAGTAAAATACTTGGTCACGATAAACGAAAAAGCAAGGCCGAGAAAAGCCGCAAAAACCCAGATTTTCCAATAACGCAATGCTGTATCAAGAATGTTTGTCAAACAGAAAAAGTCTTCCAGAAAACTACTCTTTTCCTGAGATTCGATATTTTGATTCATTCCCCCGCCCTTTCTTCAATATCATTAACGGAAAGTCTTTTAATATAACTCCAAACTCATCCAAATGCAACTGCTTCCTTTATAAATTATAAATCATACATAATAAAGGGATATCTACAGGTTCAGAATCGGCAAAAAGTGGGGAATACCCTCATGAGAGCCTTGAGCTTGTCCAGCGAAACCGGCTTAAAGAGAAAACTGTCGAAAACGGAAGAGTCGAAGTTATGATTCATCTCCACATCCGCTGTCACGGCGATGATTTTGGTCGAGGAGCAGGCCGGATTGGAACGAATCCGGGAGGCCAGTTCGGAACCGCTCATGTCGGGCATCCAGATATCCGTAAAGACAAAGTCCGGAGGAGACATTTCAATTTCCTCCAGCGCTTCTTTGCCGGAGCAGACAGCCCGGCATTTACAGCCGATTTTTTTCATCATGGCTTCCATGACCTGAAGATTGGAGGAAACGTCGTCCACCAGAAGAACCGTAAGCATTCTCAGATCGGAACAGGTATCCGTCGACAGAAGTTTCGGCGCCTCCGGCACGGGAATCGAAGTGAACTCTACATTCTCAAGGGTGATCGTGAAGGTGCTGCCGACTCCGACCGTGCTTTCCAGCTCGAGACGTCCGCCCATCCGTTCCACAAGCCGGTGCGAGATGGGCAATCCCAAGCCGGTCCCCTGATTTTCACGTTTGATGCGAATACGCAAATCCTTCTGCACGAACGGCTCGAAAATAGTCTTCTGAAGCTCTTCCTTCACACCGCAACCCGTATCGGCAACCCCGATCAACAGCTTTCCGTGGGAAGAATCCGTCTGCTGAAAATCGACGGAAAGCGTGATCGATCCGTGGTCCGTGAAGTTTACCGCGTTCCCGATGAGGTTGAGAAGAACCTGACGGAGCCGCTGGATATCGATGTAGAACAGCGGCAGCTTCTTGGGAAGCTTCAGGCGCAGGATGGTATTCCGTTCTGCCGCGCGGACAGAGAAAATCGCCAGAATTTCACGACAGAGTTCCGTCAGATTCGCCTTTTCCAGCAGAAGGTTGAGCTGTCCGGCCTCCAGTTTGGAGAGGTCCAGAATATCATTGATCAGATTCAGCAGGGAAGTTCCGGCTACATGGATCGCATGCAGATATTCATTGCGGTCGCCGGAGACAATAGTCTCATCCTGAAGGAGTTCACTGAACCCGATCACCGCATTCAAAGGAGTCCGGAGTTCATGACTCATGGTAGCCAGGAAGATGCTCTTGGCGCGATCGGCGGCCTGCGCCTTGGCCAGTGTCGCCTCCAGCTGTTTTCTCGTGGCATTGATCTCGGTGACATCGAAAGCGGTCTTGACGACAAAAATCAGCTTGCCGTCGTTGCTGAACACCGGCTTGGCCGTAATGATGTAGTCGTGTCCCCGGTCGGAGAATTCCTTCCGGATGGATTTCTGTTCCCGAATCGCTTCCATGACCGGACAGGCTGCCGCACTGGAAATAACGCCGCACCCGAAATCGGAACACGGAGAGGCCAGTATCTCCTCTTCCGACCGCCCCGATATTTTGACCACGGCGGGATTCACGCTCAACAGCACACCATTGTAGTCATACAGCCAGATCGGAATCTCCACATTGTCGAAAATCATGTGTTTTTCCTCGTGAGCCAGAAGCATCTCGTTCCGATACTGTTCGTGTTCACGGGAAACCGCAACCATCCGTGCGGCGGATACCATGATGTGTTCATCCGTTTCAGAGAATTCGCGCGTTTTCCGGAGGAATTCCATCCCCAGAATCCCGAACAGGCCGTTCTTCAGTATCACAGGGGCGCAGATCATGGACTTCCCGCCGGTGGAATGCAGAGGCACCGCGTAAGGCGAATTGGAGATATCCGGAAGGATCAGGAGGTTGTTCTCCTCAAAACTTCTGCGCCAGAACAGGAACTGGCTGACGGTTTCCGTCGAAAGGACGGTTTTAAGCGATGGGATGCCTTCGCCGCAGCGCTCATGGAAAAGGTCCATAGAAGTGTTTCCCCCGGAATAGCAGGCGAACCAGGCGCGATCGCAGTGGAGATGCTCCGCAATCACGGTCAGAATGGTTTTCAGGTTGACCTCGAAACGATCCTCGAATACGATCTTCGCCAGGCATTTGTTGATGATATGCTCATTGTTCACATAATGGTTGAGCTCCCGGATCATCTGCTCCCGTTCATTTTCGTATTTCAGCTCCTTCGTGACATCCGTAAAAACGCCGAACAGGAGCTGCTTGCCGTTGTCCAGATGAACCGGCATCTTCGTGATGCGGAAAGTAACGGAACCGCCTCCGGCCAATTCATAGGTATGCGTGACAGGCTCGGTGAATTCCCCCCGCATGGCCATGACATCCTGTTTCTGGATCATTTCAAGCAGTTCGGGCGATTTCAGAATTTCAGCGTCGGTTTTCCCCAGGACATCGCTTTCGGTAAAGCCGGTTTTCTGAAGGAGGGCCTTGTTCCACATCAGGGAACGGAAGTTGTCATTCGGATCCTTGAGCTGAATGCCTTCCGGAATGTTGTCGAAAATCGACTGAAGGACAACGCGGGTCTGTATTTCGCGCTGTTTGATTTTCTCATGCTCGGTCACATCGGTGGCGATTCCGATCATGAGACGCTGTCCGCCGGCCCGTCTGAATATGGACCGGTTCGTAAACATGTAATGCAGCTGTCCGTCGCTCCCGGTAACGCACTCGACGGTTCCGGAGAAAGAACCGTCTTCCAGTCCCTTCCGGTCGTGTTCCCGGAATATCTTCGCCTCGGCGGGAAGGAAATTTTCCTCGTCGGTTTTCCCGAGGAACCGGTCCGGAGTGCCCCCGAAGAGCTTGCAGAAACTCCGGTTGACCAAAAGCAGGCGGAAATCATTGTCCGCATCCTTGATGAAAATCGGACTCGGGAAATCGTCCAGCATGGAGTGCAGCAGGGAATTGGCTTCCAGATATTTCTGTTCGCTGAGGGTGATCTCGGAAATGTCCTGAACGATTCCAAGGAATCTGGAACGGCTTTCGCCGCTGCCCTCCTTCCCGTTGTTCCGGAGAGGAACCACACGCATCTTCAGACAATGGGGAGAAAGGGGAGTCGTGTCCCGGAAAGCGATGTTCAGCTGATCGGCCTTGCCCGTTTCGAAGCTGTGCCATTGTTCCTTGAAGAATTCCATGTCCCTGGGATGGACGATCTTCTCAAAGGAGGAAAGTTTGGAATCGCCGGAGCGCGGCCAGAGAGGGGTGTCCGTCAAAGCCACGGCTTCGCGGGCATTCCGGTCGTAAATGAAGTATCCAAGATGCGCGATGGAGGCGGCGTATTGGAGAGTCTGGAGGTTAAAATCAATCTGTTCGTTCTTTTTGAACTCGCTGGTGATGTCCCGGAAAACGATAACCGTTCCGGAGCATTGCCCGTCCGGTCCCTCCAGCGGAGATACATTGATGGAAACATGCCGGGGCATCCCGTTCCTGGCCAGCAGAATGGGCGGCTCCTTGCCGCCGTCTCCCTTGTCCGGGCTCAGAACGGCTTCGACCGGGGACGCTATGGGAAGGCGATCGATGGAACTGACCAGATGAAAAATATCATCCAGCGGTTTACCGAGAGCCTCCTCTGCGGAGACTCCGGTCAGGCGCTCCGCCACGGGATTGATCAGGGTGACGGTTCCATGCTGATCGGTGGCGATCAATCCTTCTCCGATGGAATGAAGAAGAATTCTCTGACGTTCCGCCAGAGCGGTGCGTTCTTTCCAGACATCCTGAAGTTCGGAGTTGTCATGTGAAACCAGAATTACGGCGTCCGTCCCGTAAATCTGCTTCGGCAGCAGGGAAATTGTCATGGAACGCTTGGTCTGTTCTTTCTCATATTCGAATGCCCGCGGGTTTCCGGTTCGGAAACACTCCTCCACATAAACAGAAACCTTTTCGTAGTCGATCTCCGGATAATCCCGCAGATAGCGGACATCCGCGGTCATGCCTTCCGGGAGATCGCTTGCAAACAGAAACAGAATTTTTTCCTTCTTGTCCAGCACGGTGATGCGCACCGGCAGAGCCTTGTAGAAAGCCATGGTCTTCCGGGTGAAACGGTGAACCATCCAGAGGTAAATACCGCAGAAAAGAAACAATAGAGCCAGGAACACGGCTCCGAACAGAATCGTCCGTGGATGTGTTTCAAGAATGGTCTTCGGCGCATTGACAAGAACCGCGCCGGGCGGGAGGTCCTGCAGGGAAAGCCCGGCGTCCGTCAGAGCGCGGCAGTCATATACGGCCTCCACGGTTCCGTGAAGGATGGGAACCCGGTCCGCGGATCCGTTCCGGAAAACGGCCGCCACCTGACGCATGGTTTCGCGTCCATGGGTGGACCCGCGCGTCATGTAGCCGCCGAGGGAACCGTGTCCGAGCGTTTGACTCGTCAGGGAGAAAAAGGGAGAGGGAGCGTATTCCTTCAGATCCAGCGCAAGCGCCGTCATGGACCCATATCCTTCCTTATATACATGCAGACGCGGCAGGAGGACCAGGAAGGAATCGACCGGCAGCCCCTTGAGCTTGCCTCGGATCTGCGGCAGAGTCGAATCCTTATTGCTGAGAAAACTGAATTTGACGGGAAATTCCTGATCTTTCAGAAGCTTTGCACGGATCGAAGTTTCCTGGCGCTCTCCCCGGGAAGAAGAATCGGTCAGCAGGACAATTTCTTTCGTGTCGGGCATCAGGCGCAGTCCTACGCGGATGGTGGATTCCAGATCGTATTCCTGCGTCACGCCGGTCATATTCTTGTATTTTGTCCGGAGCGAAGGCGAATAATTCTCATATCCGCAGAAAATGAAGGGGACGTTTTCCGGTTTGAAGGCATAATTTTCAAACATCAATTCCACCGCGTCATCATCCGCGGCAATGATCAGATCGTAGAATCCCCCGCGGATTTTTTCCAGATACGGCTTGAACCGTTCCCGAACGGCGGAAGCATCCCCCGTCCGCCAGGAATCCAGAGACAGCACATCCATTACGCACGGCTCCGGATACTTGCGGATTCCTTCGGAAATCTCATTGGTCAGCTCGGCGGTCCAGGGCTGCCCCAGATGATAAGACACGATCAGAAGAATCCTCTTGTAGGCCGAATTTTTATCATTCCCTTCGGCGGACAGGCACATGGTGAATGTCAAACTGAAAAAGAGACTCATCCATATGATTAGGCGCATATTATATCTCTATGTAATTTGAATTCGGGATAACATCAAACAACAGCACACAAAACCAGTTTTATAATACAGAGAAAACAATAAAAATCAAGATATTCACACAAAAAAAAATCATTTTTCTGAAAAAAACGGCTTGCATTTCAATATTTACTGGTTAAATTAATTTATAAACATCATTACCTTTAAATTTCAAGAAAACATGAAATCAACCGTCAAATTCAAGAAATTAGCCTCACTGCTGAGGGACCAGATCGTCACCGGGAAATACCCGGTCGGCAGCGTCATTCCGTCGGAAACGCAGCTGATCGGACAATACGGGGTCAGCCGCACCACGGTCCGGGACGCAATCAATCTGCTGGTGGACGACGGGTTTCTGGCCAAGAAGCGCGGACGTTTCAGCGGAACAACGGTTCTGGAACGAAGCAAGACGTCGGAACGGCTTCGTAAATCCATCAATTTCGGAATCCTCGGCTGCGAACATATTTTCGACCCTCTCATCAACGACGCCCCCGCGGTGGAATATGGGATCATCGCCGAATTGATGAAGTGGAACGCAACCCTGAGCATGTTTCCCTTTCTTTCCAAGACTTTTTCCGGAGCACTTCCTTTTGCAAAAGAACTCATTCAGAGGAATCTGGTCGACGGATTCTTTCTTTTCCGTTCGACGGACCTGATTGAATTCTATGAATACCTTCAATCCATTCAATTTCCTTTTGTTTTTATCTGCGCGGGAGAGCTGACAATCCCCCTGCCTAAAATTCCGCAAGTCTATATTCAGGAATTGAAGTCCATCGAAAAATTCACAGAAAATCTGAAACGCAAAGGGTTCTCCAGAATCCACCTGCTGGCTTCCGAACAGGATTTCGGCCCCTCCAGAACCCACGAGATGTTTTCAGAAGCAAGCCGGAAAGCAGGAATTCCGTATGAAGTTCAGGATTGCTCCGGCTTTTCCTTCGAGAGGTTTCTGGCATCGGTCAAAAAAGTCATCCGTCATGACACCGCCATCGTCACAAGCAATCTCCATGTGGAAAAAATGGATATCGCCGTGGAGCTTCTTCATCTCCAGATTCCACGGGATGCTTATATCGTCTTTTTCAAGCACTATTCCCCGGACTGGACAAAATACCGGGACCGTTATGCCGTCATTGACCGCCCTTACCATAAACTCGGCATTATGGCCGCCAAGCTGATGAGAGAACTTTACGAAGCGAAAATTGCAGGGCGTTCCATACCATGCAGAACCAAATTGTTTTCCAGCGAATGTCCCATGCTCAAGGACATCCCGAAAATTTCAACAGAAAGGCAATAACCATGAACAGACCAAACGGAAAAATGGAGGAAAACGGGAAAATGCAAAAAGAAAACAAATTTACACTGATCGAGCTTCTTGTTGTGATTGCGATCATCGCAATTCTGGCGGGAATGCTGCTGCCGGCATTGAACAAAGCCAGGAACACGGCCCAGCAGATTTCCTGCACCGGAAATCAGAAACAGCTAGGAATTGCCATGCAGATGTACACGAACGACTCCAACGGCTGGTGCCTCCCGAACAATCAGGTCAATTATTCCGCAACCTGGTTTATCATAATTGCCAATAACTATCTGAAAGGAAAGGTCATTCCCGGCACGCAATGTTCGTTCCCGAAAACGTTCACCTGTCCTTCCGATACGGATGGATTTGACTCGACATCCACCATTAACACGGTCGACAAGTTGTCCTATACCTACAACAACGGGTTCGGAGATGTTGAAACGCTGTCATATGTTCATCCTTCCAACAAATACAAATATGACTTCCGCCGGATAAACCGCATCCCGAAGGCTTCGAAAATGGGCATCCTCGTGGACCGCTGTTCCGCGAAGGGCAGAATCACGAATTACATGCGATTTTATGTCACTGATTATTATGCCAAAAATGTTGTCGGATATCCGCACTCGCTGAAGGGAAATCTGACATGGCTCGACGGACATGTCGATTCGTTCCGTCTGGCGGATTCCTTCGCATGGACAGACATGAAATGGTGGTTCAAAACAGACGGCTCGTTTGTGGAATGACGATCCATTCCAAAGCGCACCGTCCTTTGACTGAAACCGGAAACTGAACTTGAACACATTGTTGAGAAAGAACCGATCCATGAAAAAAATCCTGTTTCTCCTGACTTTCGTCCCTGCATTTTTACTATCCGCTGCAAATTATACGATTCTTCTTCCCGAAAATCCCGCCGTGCCGGAACAGACCGCCGCAAAGGAATTATCCGAACATCTCTCGAAAGCGACCGGAGCCCGGGTTGTCATCAGAAAAGAAGGAGAAGAAACGGAAGGGCGCTCCATCTATCTGGGGCCGACCCGCTACGCGTTTTCCAAAGGTCTCGATCTTTCCAAATTCGCTCCGGAAGAATGGTGTATCCGCGCCTTTTCTCCGGAAGTTCTGGTAATTGCCGGAGGCCGTCCGCGCGGAACCCTTTACGGAGTATATGAATTTCTGGAGCGTGAACTGGGGATTCTATGGCTGGATGAGGAGTCCACATGGATTCCATCCAGCCCGGAATACAAATGGAATTCCTCTCTTCAAATCAGAGGGACCCCGGGATTTGCACGCCGCTGTGTCTATTCCTACTTCACGGATCAGTCCTTTCCGCGTTTGCAATTCTTAGCCCGCAACCGTCAGAATTATTGTTTTGACGAGTCGCCCGGCAAGGTTGCCGAAAACTGGGCTCTGGACCCCCCCTACGGGTCTCCCCGTGCCTGCCATACTTTTTATTCCTACACGAAAAACTGGGGGCCTGAAAATGATGACTGCCACTCCAAAGACGCCGGAGGAAAAGTCATAAAGGCGGTCAACGCAAGCGGTCCCGGACAGCTCTGCATGTCAAGTCCGAAAACAAGGCAGGTGATTCTCCGGCAACTCCGCGAATTCATTCACTCGGACCGGGCAAAAGGGAAACATCCCCTTTACTATGATATTTCTTCCAATGACACCCCGTTTCAATGCGTCTGCCCCTCCTGTACCGCTCTTGCGGAAAAATACAAAAGTTTTTCCGGGGTCTTTCTGGATTTTCTCAATGATCTTGCCTCCAGAATCGCCGAGGAATACCCGGACGTCAAACTTCATTCGCTTGCGTACATGAAAACCCTGATCCCGCCGGAAGGAATCCGGATGGCGCCCAACGTGACTCTGCGACTGGCCCAGCTGGGCGATGAATGGAGCGGAGCCCATCGCGACAGCATGAGACCTCTCTCGCATCCGAACAACAGCTCCGCCAAAGAAGAATTCCTCGCGTGGAACCGTCTGGGCGACATCGCGGTGTGGGACTACTGGATTCTTTACCGGGGCAAGGGGAATTATCCCTTCGCCAGCGGAAAAGCCATTGTAAAAAACATTCAGTTCTACAAAAGCCTCGGCATCACCGACCTGTTTGCCGAATGCGAAGAGGCGCACATCGCCTCGTTCCATCCGCTTCGACTGTGGCTCGGGCTTCAGGCCATGAACCGCCCCACTCTTGACGCGGACAGGGAAATCAACCGGTTCATGACCGCTTATTACGGCCCGGCGGCTCCCTTCATGCGGGAGTACTACGACCTGCTTGCCGGATACGGCGGGACACTGAAAGAATCCCCCGGTTCCGTGGGGATTTTCCGGCGCAAAGATCTGACGGAAAAGTTTTTCTCTCAAGCGGAAACCCTGCTCGACAAGGCGGAAAACGCCGTCGCCGGCGACTCGCGGGAACGCGCAAGGATCGGACGCGAACGGATTTCGGTCGACCGCGCGATGCTGGATATTTCCATGCTCCGCCCTCCCATGAAGGAGTTCAACAAGAAACTTGTGCTGAAACGCTATGAACGGAATTATCTCGCCTCATGCAATCCACACACCATGCCGGCATCGACGGCCGCAAAACTGAAAAAAGAACTCGCCCTCTATCTTGCGGGTTTGAACACGGATGTCTCCCTCCCTGCTGAATTCAAAAACCGTGAAATCGTCGCCTTCTGGTCCTGGCCGACGCTCCGGTGCATCTCCCCCGCCGTCGTAACTGCCGATCCGGACGCCGCCGGGGGACGCGCTCTCCGTTTCACGGAAAAAACCTCGCCCCTCCGCGGGCTTGATTTCGGATTTTACGATTCCAAAACCCAAGCACAGATATTGAACTCAAGCATTCCCCGGGAGAAACTCATCAAGGACGGGAAGTTCCACTTTTATCCGGCCGGGAAAATCAAACTGACGTCCACAGGTTTTCTCTGGATCACCGGGAGCTGGACTATTCAGGCGGATCTTTCCGCCCATTACGACACCAGCGGACTGAACAACAATGTGGAAGTTTTCTTCTCCGCCAAGGTTGCGGGCCCCGACTATATTCCGGGCTCAGCAGGAGAAAACTATGTTGCCGTCGATCAGGTGATTGCCGTCAAATAAGGAAGCCGCGGCTCTGCCGGACGGCCTCCCCGCGGTTCTGTAAAAAGTGATTCAATCGGTTCCGGATGCGGAAGGTCAGTCCGGAGCATTCGGATCGTAAAGGATGTGGGAACAGTTGTCACAAAAGATCAGTTCCCCCTTTTTCGCCTGGTTGCTCAACTGCGGAGTCACCTTCAAAAGACAGTGGGCGCAGGACCCGTTGGTGATCGGAACGACCGGCCTCCCCTTGTCTCTTTCAAGGATGTTGCGGTAGGCGTTCAGGATATTGAGTTCGACCACCTTGACGAAGTTCTTTTTGTCCGCCTTGATCTTCAGGACTTCCTCCTTGATCGTTTCCACCAGTCCGTCGAAATCGGCCAGCTCCTCTTTCGTCTGGCGCTCGGCGGCGACATATTCGCGTTCGGTCTCGGCAAACCGTTTTTTCGCCGCGTCGATCCGGTCGATCAACTCGATTTCCTCCGTTTCCAGATCGGAGATTTTTCCGCGGGTGGTTTCGACGTCCGCCATCATCGCCTGATATTCCGTATTCTTCTTGACCATCGCCGACTGCGTCTGCGTCTTGCGGTTCTTTTCGTTCAGTTCGGCAATGGCGGCTTCGAGCTTCTTATAGGCGTTTTCCAGTTTCGAAAGCTCTTCCCGGGCGGCTTTCACGACATCGGCGGCAGTCTGCAGTTCTTCTCTCAAACGGGCGCGTTCCTGCGGAATGCTGCGATATTTGGTTTCAAGATCGCGCATGCGCATGTCATACTGTTGCACCGTGAGAATGTCGGAAGCCCATTTTTTCATCGTGTCTTGTTCCTTTCCGGAGCGTTTTGAAGTGCCAGCTTGAGAATGGGGAGCGTATGTTTGTACATCCGGTAGAACCCCAGATCGTTGGGATGACAGCCGTCCACCGTGCACGCGTCGCGCATTTTTCCTCCAAACAAGGTTGCGCCGTCGATGAAATACACATTCCGGTCGCCGGCCTTCACGGCTTTTTCATACGTCGAACGGATGATCTCCCGGCGCTGGACTTCCGGTTCGGTTCCATAAAAGTCGCACTTGGAAAGGAAGACCACCGGAAGTTCCGGCTGCGCCTCCCGGATGATCCGGAAAAAGACCTCATGAGTGTTCTGAAGATGTTCAGGGTTCGGCGCATTGTGGTCGTAATCCATCACGAAAGCCGACAACTCCAGACCGGCAATGGCGCGCGCCACAGCCGTCTCCCCCTTCCCGGACCCGGAAAAACCGAGGTTGATCTGCGGAGCGTCCACCTTGCGGCAGAGCATGGATGTGTAGGCGTTTCCCGGACGGGAAGCGCATCCTCCCTGCGTAATGGATGAACCGTAGAACAGGACAGGCTCCTTCACCTTGTGGGAGAACGGAGGCAGGAGCGAGGCCCCTTCCTTGATCCCGATCTCCACGGATTCGACTCCGCCGTACAGCGGGAAATTCACCAGCCATTCGCAAAGGCTTTTGTCCGGATTGCTCCCGATCGGGGCAAGGACGTCCACCTGCCCCGGATTCGGCTGGAACGTCTTGTTGTAGAGAAGCTGGCCGCCCTGAAGCTTCCGATAGGAGTCGAACCCGCAGCTGCCCGCGCGCGGCATATGGTTCATGTCGGACCCAAAGGCCAGTTTCGAGCGGATCATGATCTCCGGAGAATCGGAGCGGAAACGGACACACACGCCCGCCGTATGGTTGCTGAGGAACAGCGCGCCGGCATTCACATCCTTTTCGGTCAACGGTTTCGGAAACCGGTAAAAGGCCCGGCCGTTTTCCTCGAACCAGGGAAGCCCTTCCAGTGAAAATGGAGAGTTCCTGACATCGAAATAAGTAAAACCGTTTTCTTCCACTTTCCGGGCGGCAAAATTCTGGTCGATCTTGCTGATATCGGTCGTCTCTCTGCTCATATATTTCATTCTCCCAATGATTTTTGTACTTCGGAAAAGTATACCTTTGAATCCCGATAAAGCAAGCCTTGATCATGAAAAATTGGAAATTTAATCCCGTCCGGTTGAAACCCGCATGGTGCCGCACTCCTTCCTTTATCGTCCGAAAACTCATTTTTCCTCCTTGAATTGAAGCCGTTGTCATGGTATGTTATTTACATAATTATTTCATAAAAATTTGACAGTGAGGAAATGTGGTATTGCTATGATTCCGTTCATTGACCTGAAAAAGCAGTACCGCCGAATCGAAAAAGACGTCGATCTGGCGGTGAAGAAAGTGTTCGAACACGGACAGTATATTCTGGGACCCGAAGTGGCCGAACTGGAAAAACAGCTGGCAGCTCTTGCCGGAACGAAATATTGTCTCGCCTGTTCCAGCGGCACGGACGCCCTTCTGATGGCTCTGATGGCTTTGAACGTGAAACCCGGCGACGCCATCTTCACCACTCCGTTCACTTTCTTCGCCACTGTCGAAATGGTCGCCCTGACCGGCGCCACGCCTGTTTTCGCCGACATCGATCCGGACACCTACAACATCGATCCGGCCAAACTCCGGGAAGCCATTCTGAAAGTCCGCAAGGAAGGCAAACTCAATCCAAAAGCCATTCTCTCCGTCGATATCTTCGGACAGAGCGCCGACTATGATGCCATTCACGCCGTCGCGAAGGAATTCGACCTCCCTGTCATCGAGGACGGCGCACAGGCCATGGGCGCCCTCTATAAAGGTCGTCGAGTTCCCTCTTTCGGACTTATCGGCTGCACCAGTTTCTTCCCCGCCAAACCCCTCGGATGCTACGGCGACGGCGGCGCGGTCTTCACCGACGACAAGGAACTGTACGACAAACTATTCTCCATTCTCGTCCACGGACGCGGCAGCGACAAATACGACAACGTCTGCATCGGACTCAACGCGCGCCTCGACACCGTCCAGGCCGCCGTCCTCCTCCAGAAACTCAAGATTTTCCCCGAGGAAATCGAACTCCGCCAGAAAGTCGCCGCCGGATATAACCGCGTCCTCGAGGGCCTGGTCAAAATCCCGTTCGTCGCAAAAGACAGCGTTTCCGTCTGGGCTCAGTACTGCGTCTGTTCCGAACGCTTCGAAGCCATTCAGGCCGCCCTTCGCGACAACGACATCCCCACCGCCCGCTATTATCCGATTCCCATGCACCTTCTCAAGGCGCTGGATTATCTCGGCTGTAAGAAAGGCGACATGCCCATCACGGAAAAAGTCGCAGGCCATGTTTTTGCGCTCCCCATGCATCCCTATCTGGAAGAAGACGTCATCGAGAAAATCGGAAAAGTGGTCCGCTCCGTTGTGAAATAACCCCTTGCGGGGTCAATCAAGGAGGCGTTATGTTCGGATTCTACAGGATTGCTTCTTGCGTCCCGGAACTCCGCGTCGCGGATGTTCCCTTCAATCTGGAACGGATTCTTTCCCTTGCACGGGAAGCCTCCGGGCAGAACGCCTCCGTGATTCTTTTTCCGGAGCTTTCCCTCAGCGCCTATTCCTGCGGAGATCTCTTCCATAACGGAACATTGCTCGACGCCGTCGAACGCGCCGCCCGGGAACTGGCCGACGCCACAGCGGACATCCCTTCCGTGATCGTCGCCGGCGCTCCCGTCCGCCACAAGGACCGCCTTTACAACGCGGCGCTCGTCTTCATGCAGGGAAAAATCGCCGGGATCATCCCGAAAACACATCTCCCGAACTATCGCGAATTCTACGAGAAACGTTATTTCTCCTCCGGCTTCGGCGTCCGCGGCGAAACCGTCGATTTCGCCGGACAGAAGGGGATTCCCTTCGGCACGGACCTGATTTTCGACGCGGGTCCGGAACTCAGAATCGGCGTTGAAATCTGCGAAGACATGTGGTGCACGATCCCTCCCAGTTCCTATCTGGCGCTGAACTCCGCCACGCTCCTGCTGAATCTTTCCGCCAGCAACGAACTGGTCGGCAAGGCCGAATACCGCCGCGACCTCGTCTGCGGACAGAGTGCCCGGTGCGTCGCGGCTTATGCCTACGTCTCCGCCGGAGTCCACGAGTCCACCATGGACACCGTCTGCGGCGGCCACTGCATCGTGGCTGAAAACGGCATGCTCCTGCTCGATTCGGAACGCTTCGAACGGAAAAGCAAAGTCTTTTATACGGACGTCGACCTGGCCCGCATCCGCGCCGCGCGTCTTTCCGAAAGCTCCTACGCGGACAGCGCCGCCATGAACCCGGTCCGGGACATCCGGTTCATTCCGGTTCCCGCGCCCGCGGTGCCGGAAGACATCCGCCGCAACTTGTCGCGCTTCCCCTTTGTCCCGTCCTCGGACGCGGACCGCGAAAAGCGCTGCCGGGAAATCTTCTCCATCCAGTCGGCCGGATTGGCCAAGCGGGTGGAGCACACGCATTCGAAAACGCTGGTCGTCGGCATTTCGGGGGGGCTTGATTCCACGCTCGCGCTCCTCGTCTGCGCCAATACCATGAAACTGCTGAACCGTCCGGCGTCCGACATCCTCGCCGTCACCATGCCCGGCTTCGGCACCACGGACCGCACCTACAACAACGCGGTCAACCTCTGCCGCAAACTGGGAACGACTCTCCGCGAAATCAGCATCACGGACGCCTGCCGGGAACATTTCCGTTCCATCGGACACGACGAAAAAAATCATGACGTGACCTATGAGAATTCCCAGGCGCGCGAACGCACGCAGATCCTCATGGACCTTGCCAACAAGGAAGACGGAATCGTCGTCGGAACTGGCGACCTCTCCGAAATCGCGATGGGCTGGTGCACCTACAACGGCGACCATATTTCCATGTATGCCGTCAACTGCTCCATTCCCAAAACGCTCATCCGCTATCTCATCGCCTACGTGGGCGAGCATTCGGACGAGTCGGTCCGGACCATTCTTCATGACGTCATCCAGACGCCGGTCAGCCCCGAGCTCCTGCCCGCCGCCGAGGACGGCACGATCCGCCAGAAAACCGAGGACATCATCGGGCCCTACGAGATACATGATTTCTTCCTGTATCACTTCCTCAAATACGGCGCGGAACCGGGCAAGCTCCTGTTTCTGGCGAAACTGGCATTCGGGGACGATTATCCTGAAAATAAGATCAAGACCTATCTGGCGACGTTCCTGCGCCGCTTCTTCTCGCAGCAGTTCAAACGGAGTTGTTCCACCGACGGTCCCAAGGTCGGAACCATCAATCTTTCTCCGCGCGGGGACTGGCGCATGCCGTCCGATGCCTCGCCGGAAATCTGGAAAGCCCTTCTCTGAGTGAAAGAGTATCGGAACGCGGGGAAAAGGAAACCTTTCAGGAAAGGTTCTCCCTTTCCCCGCACCCCAATCCTTTCCAAAGATTTCTATCTCGTATTTTATCGCGCATGGCGCGATAAAATACAACTTGAAAGTTTTTGAAAAATGATGGAGGGTCCGGGAGGAAGAAAAAAGCTTTTTTCAAAAAGGTTTTTCTTCCTCCCGTGAAAGATCTTCACCTCAGTTCGACCCCCAGACCGGACGCCAGCGCCGCACGGAGTTTCTCGTGCGCTTCGTTGACTTCGGCGTCGGTCAGAGTGCGTTCCATGGAACGGAAAGTGAGCGTGTAGGCCATGCTCTTCTTTCCTTCCTGAAGCGGAGCGCCCGTGAACAGGTCGAATATCTCGGCATTCACCAGATTGGGTACATTGGCCTTGTTGATGAATTCCAGAACCGTCTTGTTTTCGAGTTCCATCGGCGCGAGGAACGCTACGTCGCGGGTTGTCGGCGGGAACTGGGAAATCGGTTCGTAGTCGATGGATTTCTTTTCGCCTCCGAAGAGGACTTTCACCTGAATGACCGCCGCGAAAACGTCGCTCTGAAGACGCATGCCGCGAGTCATCTTGTCGTTGAGCTTTCCGAGGATTCCGGCTTTTTTGCCGTCGACGAACAGCTCCGCGCAGACGCCTTTCACGAACCGGGGGTCCGAGGCGGCGGCAAAGGAGAAGCTCTTGAGGCGGCGCGCTTCCAGAACGGATTCCAGGACGCCCTTGAGGTCATAGAAGTCGAAATCGGCCGCCCGTTCCGCGGAATAGCGCTCGGGATGGGCTCGGCCTGTCATGACAATGGCAAGCTCGTCTCTTTCCTCCGCGAACTTGGCCGGATTCTTGCAGAAGACGTGTCCGATTTCGAACAGGGCCATGCTCATGTTCTTGCGTGCGGCATTGCGCTTGACGCAAGCCAGCAGGCCGGGCAGAATCGACGGCCGCAGCACGGCGAGGTCGAGGCTGATCGGATTGTTCATGCGGAGCAGGTCGCCCGGCTCGAAAATAAGATCTTCCAGAGCGCTCTTTTCATCCAGCATGCTGGCGTTCACCGTATCGTCGAGTCCGGCCGCGATGAACTGGTTGCGGAGCCGTTCGAAAGGCGCGTGGGCGTCGGCGATGAAGGGAGAGACCTGGGTGGCGTTGACGCGTGCGGACGGCAATTTGTCGAAGCCGTGAATCCGGGCGACTTCCTCCGCCAGGTCGGCGTTCTCGCGGATGTCGGCGCGGAAACCGGGAATGGTAACCAGACAGGTATCCTCGTTGACATCGGAGACGCCCAGTCCCAGGCGACGGAAAATATCGACCATCTGCGTATTGGAAAGGTCCAGCCCCAGCAGGCTGTTGATCTTCGAGAAGCGGCAGAGAATCCTTGGATAATCCGGACGTGAATTCTTCACCTGAACCAGTTCGCTCACGAGTTCCCCTCCGGCCAGCTCCAGGATCAGCGAAGCCGCACGGCTGCTGGCGGTCTCCAGCATGTCCGGATCGACGCCTCGTTCGAAACGGTAGGAGGAGTCGGAACTCAGACCGAGCTTCCGGGAGGTCGCGCGGACGCTGGACGGAGTGAAGTAGGCGCTTTCCAGAAGGACTTCCTTCGTGTCGTTCACCACGCCGCTGTATTCACCTCCCATGACGCCCGCGATGGCGACCGGTTTTTCCGCGTCGGCGATCACGAGCATATTGGAATCGAGCTCATAGGTCTTGCCGTCGAGAGCGGTCATTTTCTCCTTGTCGGCGGCGCGGCGGACAATGATCTTCTTCCCGCTCAGAAAACGGGTGTCGAACGCGTGAAGGGGTTCCCCGAATTCCATCATCACGAAGTTGGTGATGTCCACGATGTTGTTGATCGCACGGATGCCGACCGCTTCCAGACGGTCCTTCAGCCACTTGGGGCTTTCCCTGACCGTGACGCCGCGGATCACCCGGGCCGTGTATTCCGGGCAGAGGTCCGGGTCCTGAACGGCCACCAGTCCGGTCCAGTTCTCGAAACCTGACACCGAGGGAAGGTGGTTATCAGGAAACGAACGGCGTCCGCCGCAGAGCACCGCGACGTCGCGCGCCACGCCCCAGTGCGAAAGCCAGTCGGGACGGTTCGGGGTGATTTCAACCGTGTAGACGGTGTCCTTTTCGATATAGTTGCTCAGCGGAGCGCCGATCATCCAATCCTGCGGAAGGATCATCAGTCCGTTGTGGTCGCCGCTCAGCCCCAGCTCCTTTGCGCTGCACATCATCCCGGAGGATTCCACGCCGCGGAGCTTGCATTTGTTGATGACGAAATCCTTGCCGCCCTCGGGGTCCTTGAAGACGGTTCCGAGCGTAGCCAGAGGCACCACGCTTCCGGCGTCACAGTTGGGCGCGCCGCAGACGATCTGCTGGACGTTTCCGTTTCCGGCGTCCACCTTGCAGACGGAAAGATGGTCGGAATTCGGGTGCGCTTCGCGGCTCAGTATCTTCGCCACGACCACGCCGGCGGGAATCTCTCCGACCGTCGCAATCTCCTCGACTTCCAGACCGGCCATGGTCAGCGAATGGGCCAGCTCTTCGGGAGACTTCTTCAGTTCAATATAATTTTTCAGCCAATTCAAAGAAATTTTCATTTTCGGATTCTCCCGCTTAGAACTGTTTGAGGAACCGGAGATCGTTGTCCGAGAAGAGTCTCAGATCCCCGATGCGGTGTTTGAGCATGGTCAGACGTTCGATGCCCATTCCGAAAGCGAATCCCTGCCATTTTTCCGGGTCGATCCTGACGTTCCGGAGAACGTTGGGATTGACCATTCCGCAGCCGAGGATTTCGAGCCAGCCGGAATTCTTGCAGACGCGGCATCCCTTGCCGCCGCACATCACGCAGGAGAAATCGCATTCCGCGCTCGGTTCGGTGAAGGGGAAGAAGTGCGGACGCATCCGGATGGACACGCCCTCGCCGAAGAATTCGGAAGCAAAGGCCTCCAGCGTATTTTTGAGGTCGGCCAGGGAAACATTGCGGTCGACGTAAAGTCCTTCGATCTGGTGGAAATGAACTCCGTGGGTCGCGTCGGGGGTGTCGCGTCGGTAACAGCGGCCCGGGGAAACGATGCGGATCGGCGGCTTGTTCGCAAGCATGGTGCGGATCTGGACGGTCGAAGTCTGCGTGCGGAGCAGACGTCCGTCATCGAAGTAGAAGGTGTCCTGAGGATCGCGCGAAGGGTGGTCGGCGGGCGCATTGAGGGCGTCGAAGCAGTTTTTGACCGTCTCAATTTCGGGTCCGGCGGCGGCGACGAATCCCATCCGGCGGAAAATGGCGCAGCATTCGTCGATGGTCTGGTTGACCGGATGTTTCGTGCCGATGCGCCATTTGCGTCCGGGCAGGGTCACGTCGATGGCCTCTCTGGCGGAATCCCCGGAGGCGTCTTCGAGACGCTGGCGCGCTTCGTCGAGCATCTGCTGGAGGGAATTTTTCGCCTCATTGAAGGCCTTCCCCGCCTGTGGCTTGTCCTCTTTGGCGATCTTGCCCATCATGGGGGCCAGAGCGGTCAGGGAACCGTTGCGTCCGACGGTTTTGTTCTTGACGTTCTCTACCTCGGCCTCGGAGGTCGCGGCGGCAAGAGCGTCTTTGGCTCCGGCGGTAATCTCCTTGAGCTTTTCGAGCAGTTCATTGAGCATTTTTCAAATCTCCCGTTATACAAAAGAAAAAGCGGGCCTGCCGAAGCCGGCGACCCGCATTGGAACTTGATGGAAATTGAAATGGATCAGCAGGCAGCCTTGGCTTTTTCAACCAGGGCCTTAAATGCATCCATGTCTTTCACCGCGAGATCCGCAATGACTTTGCGGTTCAGGGTGATGTTGGCTTTCTTGAGGCCGTCGATCAGCTTGCTGTAGGAAAAATCCAACATACGGCAGGCCGAATTGATACGGACGGTCCAGAGTCTTCTGTACTGACGCTTTTTCTGTTTGCGTCCTCTGAAGGCGTGGGAGTCGGCTTTGTCGATGGCATCATATACGGTACGGATCTGCTTGCTGCTTGCACCATAAAAGCCTTTGGCTCTCAGTAATGCGCGCTTGCGGCGTTTCCTCGAGGGAACAGCGGATGTAACTCTCATTTTTCGTGATCTCCGTTAAGGGTTTCAGGTCAGCCGTAAGGCAGGGCTTTGGCAATACGCTTCATATTGCTGCTTTCGAGAATGCCGTCCTTGCGGAGATGGCGTTTTCTCTTTCCCGACTTGCCGGTCATGAGGTGCCGGCGTCCGGCCTTGAAGTACTTGTACTTCCCGGAACCCGTGCGTTTCACCCTTTTGGAAATGCACTTTCTTGTTTTCAGCTTAGGCATCGTTTTACTCCTTGTTTAATGGTGCAGGGGTTTGCTGACTGAGACGGCAGATGCCGATCGGCCTGTCTCAGCGGTTGCCCTTCGGGTTGAAGGACAGGTTGATATTTTTGCCCATGAGCTTGGCCGGACTTTCGACCACGCCATACTCTTTGAGGTCTTCCATGATTCTTTTGACCAGCTCAAAACCGATCTCCGTGTGAGCCATTTCGCGCCCTTTGAAAGTAATCGTGACTTTCAGCTTGCAGCCTTCCTCCAGGAATTCAACTCCCTGACTGATCTTATGCGCATAATCGTGTTCCGCGATATTCAGCCGGAACTTGATTTCCTTGACCTTCTGGGCCTGCTGGTTCTTTTTCTGGTCCTTGAGCTTTTTCTTCTGCTCGTAACACAGTTTTCCGAAATTCATGATCCGGCATACCGGCGGTTCGCTGTTTTCGGCGACCAGAACCAGATCCAGACCGGCGTCTTTCGCAGCCTGGCAGGCGGGTACAAGTTTGAGAACTCCGAGCTGTTCGCCGTTCGGGCCGATGACAAGCAGGTCCCTGTCGGCAAAAGCGCGCATGTCGTTTTTCAGCAGCTTGCTAATGGCAGTATCCTCCCGTTCAATTCAGTTTTACCATAAAAGTCCGCGTGACCTTATAATATATCACTGTCAAAGCTTGTTGTCAATATCGCTTTTCAATTTTTTCATAAACGCGTCCAGATCCATCTGCCCCAGCTGGTCTTCCCGGCGGGACCGGACCGCAAACGTGTTGCTCTGCATTTCCTTCTCGCCGACCACCGCCATGAAGGGAACCCGCATCAGCCGCGCATCCTTGATCTTGGCGCCCATGCTGTCGCTGCGCAGATCACATTCGACGCGGAAACCGTTCTTCTTGAGTTCGCGCGCGGCATTGAGGCAGAATTCGTGCTGGGCCTCGGTGATCGGAATCAGGCGGACCTGTTCCGGAGCCAGCCACACGGGGAAAGCACCCGCGAAGTGCTCGATCAGGATGCCGAAGAAACGCTCCAGCGATCCGAACAGCGCGCGGTGAACCATGTAAGGCTGATGACGCTGTCCGTCTTCGCCGACATAGGTAATGCCGAAACGTTCCGGCAGATTGAAGTCGAACTGAATGGTGGAAGTCTGCCACTCGCGCCCGATCGCATCCTTGATCTTGAGGTCGATCTTGGGACCGTAGAACGCTCCGCCGCCTTCGTCCACCTCATAGGCCAGACCGCTCTTCTCGATCGCGCTGACCAGCGATTTCTGCGCCTGTTCCCAGCGGGCGGGCTCCCCGACCGACTTCTCCGGACGGGTCGAGAGATACGCCTTGATCTCCTTGAACTGGAATGTCTTCCAGATATGGAGACAGAAGCGGAGAACCTCTTCGATCTCGCTTTCGATCTGTTCCGGAGTGCAGATGATGTGCGCATCGTCCTGCGTGAAGCCGCGGACGCGCATCAGTCCGTGAAGCACGCCGCTCTTCTCATAGCGGTAGACCGTGCCGAGTTCCGCCCAGCGGCAGGGCAGTTCACGGTAGGAGCGGACGCGCGATTTGTAGATTTCGATGTGGAAGGGACAGTTCATCGGCTTGACGAAATAGTCCACGTCGTCGATCTCCATCGGGGAATACATGCTGTCCTTGTAGAAGCCGAGGTGTCCGCTGGTTTCCCAGAGGTTGGAGCGCCCGATATGGGGCGTATACAGCAGGTCGTAGCCGTTGGCGGTGTGTTCGCCGCGCCAGAAGGTTTCGATGATGTTGCGGATCAGTCCGCCGCGCGGGTGCCAGAGCACCAGGCCGGGACCGACCGTTTCGGAGACGCTGAACAAGTCCAGATCCTTGCCGAGACGGCGATGGTCGCGCTTTTTGGCTTCCTCGATGCGGGTCAGGTAGGCGTTGAGCTCCTTCTTGTCGGCGAACGCGGTTCCGTAGATGCGGGTCAGCATCGGGTTGGTTTCCTTGCCGCGATAATAGGAACCGGCCAGGCTGGTCAGCTTGAAAGCGCCGATGTCGCCGGTATTGTCCACATGGGGACCGCGGCAGAGGTCGACGAATTCGCCGCAGCGGTAGAAGGAAATCGCCTCGCCCTCGGGAATGTCGGCCAGACGTTCGACCTTGAAGTTCTGTTTCTTGTCGGTCAGAAGCTTGAGGGCTTCCGCTCGGGAGAGTTCAAAACGCTCGAACGGAAGTTTCTTTGCGGCGATTTCCGCCATCTTCGCCTCGATTTTCTCCAGATCGTCCACGGAAAGCTTGGTAGTGCCGAAATCAAAATCGTAGTAAAAACCATCTTCCGTGCTGGGCCCGATATCGAATTTGACGTCCGGGTACAGGTCGAGCACCGCCGCCGCCATCAGATGCGACGCGCTGTGCCGGATCGTTTCAAGAGGAAACTTAGCCATTTTCACATAATCCTTCCGAAGATTTTTCCAGTAACTTATTAATGTACACCGGAATCGCGGAAGGTTCAAGGGTGATTTCTCGTTTTTTATCCGTTTTGTCGTTCGCAAATGGAGGAATGATGCACCCTGTAAAGTCATTTCTCATACTCACCTTGATTTTTCCATTTCAGGAAAGTAAATTACAATGATGCCTGTCATTCCGATTCGAATGACAGGCATCATTTTTCTGAAAACAGCAGTGCCGCTGCACTCTGCCGCCATGCCATTGCTTCTCCCGAAATTTTTGCGGAATCGCTCTTGACTTTTCAAGATATTGCTATATTAGTAATATCATGAACAAACCGCCCGCACAAAAAGTCAATGGTGCCATCCATGCGATGGAACTGCTTCAGGAACTGGCGACCGAACAGTCGCCGGTCTCCGGACTGGAGCTTTCGCGCCGTCTGAACTTGAGCCCCGTTCAGGTGAACCGTCTTCTGAAAACGCTGGCCTATCTCGGGTTCGCCTACCGGACAGCCTCCCGGAAGTATGCGGCCGGACCGGCCATGCATGTGCTGGCGGTTCAGAGTATGGCATCCTCGGGACTCCTCCGCGCGGCGTATGAGTCGCTGGAAGACCTTCAGAGACAGGTCCCGACGGTCGCGCTGGGCGTGCTCTGGAAAGGAAAAGTCTGCTACCTTTTTCATAAATCCCGCGGACAGGGCATGGGTCTGGGGCTGAATCCCCAGTTCCTTTATGAAGCCTGGAGCTCCAGTATCGGACAGGCCCTGCTCGCGGAACAGGCGGACACCGTCATCCCCGCGGGGAAGGAAGGGGTGCTGGAAAAGATACGTCAGCAGCGTTATGCCTCGGTGGAATTTCCGGATCACTACAGTCTTGCCGTAACCATCGGAACCCCTCCGTTCGCGGCCATCGCCGCTTCGGGAGTCGTCCGGGAAGAAGAAATCAAACCCATGGTGGAAAAACTCTGGAAACACGCCTCGGAAATCGAGCGTAAAATCAAACATATATGAGGAACCGGAAAATGGAAACGATCAAACACAAGACGGAATTCTGCGTAGTGGGCGGCGGCATCGCCGGAATGTGCGCGGCCATCGCCGCGGCGCGGCACGGAGTCAAAACCATTCTGATGCACGAACGTCCCGTTCTCGGAGGCAACGCCTCCAGCGAGATCCGGATGTGGATATGCGGCGCCTACAAGTATCTGGAAACCGGACTGATCGAGGAAATCCGCCTGGAGGATTTCTACCGCAACAACTGTCCGAACTATTCGGTCTGGGACAGCATCCTCTATGAAAAGGTCAAGTTCCAGGAAAACCTGACCTGTCTGCTGAACTGCTCGTGCATGGACGCGACCATGGAAAACGGCCGCATCCGTTCCGTCAAGGGCTGGCAGCTGACCACCCAGTGTTTCCACGAGGTGGAGGCGGATTTCTTCGCGGATTGTTCCGGCGACAGCATTCTGGCTCCGCTCACCGGGGCCGAATTCAGGATCGGACGCGAAGCGAAAAGCGAATTCGGCGAAACGCTGGCGCAGGATGTCGCGGACAGGAGAACCATGGGCATGAGCTGTCTGATGCAAGCCCGGGAAACGGACTCCCCGAAGAAGTTCGTCCCGCCCGCATGGGCCTACAAATATCCTTCCGACGACGCCTTTCCGACCCGCGGACACAGCATTGAAGGCTTCCAGAATTTCTGGTGGATCGAGCTGGGCGGCGAACAGGATTCCATCCGCGACACCGAGGAGATCCGCGATGAGCTCCTCAAGGTGACCTTCGGCCTCTGGGACCACATCAAGAACCATGGCGAACACGGCGCGGACAACTGGGTGCTGGACTGGGTCGGCTTCCTGCCCGGCAAACGCGAAAGCCGCCGCTACGTCGGTGACCACATCCTTTCGGAAAAGGAAGTCCTCTCCGGCGGAAAGTTCGACGACATCGTGGCCTACGGCGGCTGGCCGATCGACGACCACCATCCGGGCGGCTTCAATCACTACGGCCCGCCCAACACCAACATCCTGCCGGATCAGCCCTACGGAATCCCGCTCCGGTCGCTCTACTCGAAAAACGTCCCGAACCTGCTGTTCGCCGGACGCAACATCAGCGCGAGCCATACGGCCCTGAGCTCGACCCGCGTCATGGCGACTTGCGCCACCCTCGGACAGGCCGTCGGAACCGCCGTCTTCCACGCGCTTCAGCACGGAATGACTCCCCGCGAGGTTTGCGAAAAACACATCCGGGACATCCAGAACACCCTGATGGACGACGACTGCTATCTGCCCGGCCTCAAACGTCCGGTCGCCCCGCTTTCGGCAACGGCAAAACTCACAGCCTCGGGCGGCAATCCAGAGCCGCTGCGGAACGGCGTGGACCGTCCCCTCGGAAAAGACTCCAACGCATGGACTTGCGCCAGAGGAAGCCATGTCGAATATGCCTTCGGACAGGAGACACAGCTTTCCGAAGCAAGGATCATTTTCGACTCCGACCTCGACCGCGTCCATTACAACATGATCTCCTATTATCCGAAGATGCTGCCGGAATGGATGCCGAAGTTCGAAACGCCATCCTCGCTGGTCAAGGAGTTCCATCTGGAAGCCGACGGCGTCGAGATCTTCCGGGAGACGAACAACTATCAGCGGCTGGTGAGGATTCCGCTAGCGTGCAAGGCTTCCACCCTCCGGCTGGTGGTTGACGAGGTCCGCGTCGGAAGCGGAACAAAAATTTTCGCTTTCGAAGTGAATTGATTCTTCCCGCGGCAAAAACGGGAAAACGCGATCCATTGAAAATGATATTCTCATTCCGATGGATCGTCTTTTTTCCCGATCTGCCTTTCAACGCTCCGGCCCAGCGCAACCCCGAGTCCGAAGGCGAGACTGACAAGAACGATGGCAAGCACGGCGATGGAATGGCTGTTCACCGGGGGCCTCCCGTGTCCGCCGACCGGATTTGAGAAGACGGCTGGCTCAAGGATCCTTCGAGAAAGACCAGCCCGACATCCAGAGCTTTGCCGATCAGAGCATCCTTCTGGATTTTCGTTTTCTGATAAAGGACATCGATACGGGAGCGGAGTTTTCCGTTTTCATCAAGGACCTGCGGCTGAAAAAGTTTTTCCTTTTTGATTTTTGTTTTGGTCATTTATTTACCCCCATGTATTACAAATGGTATAATATTAGTCCATTTAAAGTTTATTTCAAGACTATAATTAAACTAAAATTCAATTTACTTTGATTTTTTCTTGATTTTCCATTGAATGAGTTTATAATATTTTCCAGAAAGGAAGCCAAAAACGATGAATGATAAAGAGCTGTTCCGGCAGTTTGAAGAATATGTCAAGGACCTGGGATGGACTTACGAAAAAGCCGCGAAGATCATCGGTTTTGAAAAGAGCACGCTTTTCAACTGGAAAAACGGCAAAGCGATCAGTCCGCGCGGTCGGGACGCCATCCGGATTCTGACCAAAAAAGCGGTGGTGCCGTTCTGTTATCTTGAAAAGTGTCCGGCGGAAAAACCGGTCGATCATTTTCTGATGGAGATTCTGGAAGACTGGAAATATCTCGACCCGGAACAGCGCGCGCGGGTGGCCGGCCTCGCGTCCAAATTGTCTGTTCCCCAGAAAAAAGGTGCGGGGACGGCGGAAAGCTCCGTTTCCCAGAAATAACACGGCAGAGTCTCCCTTCCGGAGAGACTTCCTTTCCGGGAAGAATCATGTTACGGAAACACCTCCGACCCCTTTTGGGGACTGCCGGAACCGGTGTCCGTAAAATATTTTCGATTTTGGGGGTCCCCCGGCGAAAAACAGCTTGACTTTCTTTGGAAAACAGCTATATTACCCGCTCTGTTTCTGGCGCGTTCCCATCGTCTAGAGGCCTAGGACACCAGGTTTTCATCCTGGTAACAGGGGTTCGAATCCCCTTGGGAATGCCACTTTGAAAAATTGAATGCTGGCGCGTTCCCATCGTCTAGAGGCCCAGGACACCAGGTTCTCATCCTGGTAACAGGGGTTCGAATCCCCTTGGGAATGCCATTTTAACAATTCGTGTTCCCATCGTCTAGAGGCCTAGGACACCAGGTTTTCATCCTGGTAACAGGGGTTCGAATCCCCTTGGGAATGCCACTTTGCCGGATTTGCTCCGGGTTGTCCGGTAGGAAAAGGATCTCATATGAAGATTTTTCTTGGCGGAATACCGCTGGGCTGCGACAACATCGGCGACGAAGCAATCCTTGCCTGTGCGGTGGAAATTCTCCGCCGGAATTTTCCGGACTGTTCGATTACGGTCTGCACCGCGGACCGCGAAAACACCGCAAGACTCCTGAATGTCGAGACGGCTCCGCTGTTCGGTTTCGACCCCAACGCCTCCCTGGAAGAGTTTCAACGTCTTGCCGCCCTTCACGATTTCTACATATGGGCCGGTGCGACCGGACTTTCGGACTATCCCGAAACAGCCATCCGGCTCCTGAACGCCGCCCGTGCGGCGGGAACCCCGGCGGGGGTCTGGGGAGTCGGGATGGATTCCGAACTCAATCCCGCCTTCTTCCGTGTTCACGGACGCCGGAAAAAACTTCTCTCGCTTGCGTCCGCGCTCTGTTTAAACAGCATCGATTTCGTGGAAAAATATGAACATTTCATCGCCTCCCGCACCCGGAAGCGTCTTGCGAAAGTTCTGGAACAATGTCTTCTGGTGGCGGTCCGCGACCCTCAGACGGCATTGGAACTTTCCCGGTGCGGTTTCCGAAATGCGGTCATCGGGGCGGATTCCGCAATCATCCTGCGGGAAACCCCTCAGGATCAGGTCGTCCGGGAACCCGGCATCCACAAGATCGGCTTCTGCATCTCGGCGCAGCGCCGCGTGGAGAATGTCGGCTCTCTGCTGGAGATGCTCGACCGGATTCTGGACGACGACGCCAACCGGATCGTTTTCATTCCCATGAATCCGAAGACCGACCATGAACTCATGAGCGATCTCCGCGCAAAGCTGAAACGGCCTGAACTGGCGTGTCTTCTCGAAAACTGTCCCGAGCCGGGACGTGTCCAGTCGGTCGCCGCCAACTGCGATGTGATCGTCAGCAGCCGTCTGCATCTGCTCATCCTTGCGGCCAACGCCGGCACGCCGATCGTCGGAATCTCCCGGGGCAGCAAGGTGGACAACTTTCTCTCCAACTTCGGATTCACTCCCGCGGGAACGGTCCGTAACTGTGACTTCAACCGAGTGTATGAAAGCGTCATCGCTTTCCGCGACAATCCGGCCGCCTTCCGCAAAGCCGCGGCGGAAATTCATCAAAAACTCCTGAAACGGCTCTCTTCCGCGGAACTTCTCCTGCGGGAAGCGGTCGAAAAAAGAATACGTGCCAAATCCAGTGGAGAATCATGAAGTTTTCAGGCATCATTCTGTTTTTCGTTTTTACTCTGACATTCAGTTGCTATGCCCATGAATCCGATCCGATCCGGGGCAGCACCGAGGTCCGCGCCCTGACGGGTTCCGAACTCGTCCTGATCGGGGACTACGGCAATTTCCTCATCTCGCAATACGCCCACAGCCACGGAAAACGGCTTCTCGAACTCGAAAAGCAGACGGGACTCCGTGACTGGATGCGGAACAATGAATACAACTACGCAGTCGCAAAAACCATCCTGCGCTACCGTCCCGCGATTCAAGCCGCCTACCAGGAATCGGACAAGTTCCAGTTGACCAATGAAGCGGGCAGGATCATCCCGATCAAGGAAACCGGCTTCTGGCTGAATCCTATCGGACAAGCCCGTTTTCCCGATTTCGGGGATAAGGGCGAACGGCGCACAAAAGACGCCGCGGTTCTCCATTTCGCATTTCTGAGTCTGGAAAAACCGCTGGAGCCCGGAAACTACGCCCTGACCGATCCGCTGGGGCAAAAGACAGTGTTCCGCTACGATCCGGAGAAAAACGTCTCCGACGCGATCAAAGTCAATCAGGTGGGATATGCTCCCGAGGCCGGACGAAAATTCGCGTATGCCGGCTCCTGGCGCGGCGATCTGGGCCCCCTTCCCATGAAGCAGTTCGCCGGAAAGAACTTCGATCTTGTCGACGCCGCAACCGGAAAAACCGTCTTTTCCGCTCCGGCCAAGCTCCGCGCCAACGACCCGGTCAGCAAACAGGGCGCGCCTTTCACGGGCGAAGAGACCCTTGAACTGGATTTCTCGCCCTTCAAGACGCCCGGAAATTACCGCGTCCGCATTCCCGGCGTCGGTGTTTCCCTTCCCTTCGCCATCGGAAACGACGCGATCGGGGAGGCCTTCTACATCCATTCGCGCGGCCTGTATCATAAACGCTGCGGCATGCCCAAGGAGGCTCCGTGGACTCAGTGGCCCACCGGCGCATGTCACACCGCGACACGCGAAGGAAACTTCCCGCCCGAAATCCGGGATTATGCCAAAAACGACCGTCTGAAAGACCGCGGATTCCTCAACGAAAGCGGGGAAAGAGTCGCCCTCAAACAGTTCGACATCATCGCCGGCTACGACAATAATCCCGGACAGCACAAGGTTCTCCCGGGCGTGGCCGGAGGCTGGCACGACGCGGCGGATTTCGACCGCAGGCCCCAGCACTTCAACGCGGTCAACGACCTCCTTGCCGCCTATCTCTTCTTCCCCGCGAACTTCACCGACGGTCAGCTCAATCTGCCCGAAAGCGGCAACGGAATCCCCGACATCGTCGACGAGGCGCTCTACGGGATGGAGGTCTGGCGCAAGGTACAGCGTCCCGACGGCGGAGTCGGCACCTGGATCGAAGCCTCCAGCCATCCGGTCCATCAGGACCCCGCAATCGACCGCCAGCAGTATTATCTCTCCGCCGTCACCCGTAACGGAACCATGCTTTATGCCGCTCACGCCGGCATGATGGCGCTGGTCATGAAAAAAATCGGACAGCAGGACAAGATGAAAACCTGGCTGGATTCCGCTGTCCGTGCCTATGATTTCGCCATGAATCCGGCCAACCGCTTCAAGGCCGACTATGAAGTGACTCTCAACAAGCAGCCGCAGAAACTCCACTACACGGAAGCCCCGGAGCTTTCCATGGAATACCTCTTCAAGGCCGCTTTCGACCTCTACATCCTCACCGGGGACAAGAAATACCTTCACGACATCACCTCCCGCACAAAGGAAATCAACCGTGCGCTCGGAAATTATTCATGGAATTTCTCGCCTTTCCTCTTCGCGGAGTTCCAGACCGAAGGCGAAAACATCCCGGAACTTTCCGCGATCCGCCAGCGCTACCGGGGACTGGTGATCCGTTTTGGTGATCTGGCGCTGGAAATGCTGGAAGACAATTATCCCTACCGCATTCCGTGGTTCCCCGCCCGTCACGCGTTTTCAGCCAATATGCGCTGGGGCAACTGTCATCCGCTCGTCCGCGCGCGGTATCTGATTACCGCCTGGAGACTCACCGGAGACACGAAATACCGCGACGGCGCTTTTCTGGCGAATGACTTCCACAACGGAGCCAATCCGCTCGGACTCTCCATGACCAGCGGGCTGGGTTACCGTTATCCGGTCTTTTTCCTCGATATCCCCTCGTATTGCGACAATATCGCAGAGTTTGTTCCCGGCATCACCCCGTATCTTTTCACCTACTACATTCCCTACAACGATGTGCGTCTGGCGCATGGACTCTACTATGAATCCTCCGCGCGTTACCAGTTCCTCGGCGCGTCGGTTTCCATGCTTCCGAAACGCATCACCGAAGGCAGGGACCTGACGGAAAAGGAAAACCGCGATCTTCTCGGCAAGGTCTGGCCCGTCTGGCGGCGTTTCGCCAACGTGGAGGCTTTTACCGTGGATGTCAGCGAATTCACCATCTGGGAGACGATCGCGCCCGCGGCGGCGGTCACGGGATGCCTGATGTCGCCCGGATTCAAGCCCTCGGCCGAGCTCAAAAACCGCAAACCAGCCTCCGATGTCCGCGCCCTTCCCGGATACGTCATTCTTCCCTGAGCGCACATGGCGGAAGAACGGGAAAAACGCATTGTCCGGACCGCGGTTCCACCAGAAAGCGAGGGAACGCGTCTGGACATGTATCTCTCCGCACGCTTCACCTACCGTTCGAGGTCCGAATGGCAGAAAACCGTGCGTGCGGGGGAAATCCTCCTGAACGGAACCCGGACGCGCCCCTCCCGGCTCCTTCACGCCGGAGAGGAGCTCTCGTTCGAACTGACCGACGATTCGGAACCGGAGGTCCGGACCGATTTCACCGTTCTTCATGAAACGCCGGACTTTCTGGTCGTCTCCAAACCCGGCAACCTGCCGGTGCATCCCGCGGGGTGCTATTTCGCCAACACCCTGCTGATGCTTCTCCGCAAGGAATACGGCGAGCTGTTCGTCGTGAACCGGCTGGACCGCGAAACCTCCGGGCTGGTCCTCCTCGCCCGGAATACGGCGGCCGCGCGGAAGCTCTCGCGTCTGGTCGAACGCCGGGGAGTGAAAAAACAGTATCTCGTATTCGTCTACGGGCATTTCCTCCACGACCATCTCAAGACAGACGGCTTTCTCTCGCCCGACCCGGACAGCGAGGTCCGCAAGAAGCGGCGTTTCACCCCCGAACGTCCGGAATCTCCGGAGGCCGAAGACTGCCGCACGGATTTCACCCGTCTCGCCTCGGACGGAAAAGTCAGCATGCTGGAGTGTCTGCTTCACACCGGACGCTTCCATCAGATCCGGGCGACATTGTTCTCCCTCGGTTTCCCGGTGGTGGGCGACAAGCTCTACGGCCCGGACGATTCCATGTATCTCCGTTATACGAAAAAAGCCCTGACCGATGAAGACCGCACACAGCTCCTCCTCGACCGTCAGGCGCTCCATGCGTGGAAGCTGGAATTCATCTCGCCTTTCGACCGCTCGGAGCTTACCTTCGAAGCCCCCCTTCCGCCCGAATTGCTTTCCCTGAAAGAGCAATGTTTTTCCCTGTCCTGAGCCCTCTCCTTAATTTCCGTCTTTTGAAATCTTTCATTTTTTCTCTGTATCATTTTTTATGATATAGTTTTTTGTTTTTTTATACTGAAAACATCTTGTTTTTCCCATAATTCCGAATATTATATAGTAAAGATAACACAGGAAACAGATGATGAAATCCGAACTCTGCCGTCATACGAAAGCCGGCGACATCGCCGCCGAACTGAAACGGGCGCTCCTCCGGAAGGAACTTCCCTCCGGCGCACGGATTCCGTCCGTCCGCAGTCTGGTGCTCCGCTACGGGATCTCCAGCGTCACGGCCGACAAGGTGCTGAAAATTCTGGCTCAGGAGGATTTCGTTTCCCGGATTCCGAAACGCGGAACCTTCATCAAGCACAATCCTCCCGTTTTGCCGAAAGTGGCGTTCTTCTGCGGAGAAAATGATCTTTCACACGATCCTCTCCTTCAGACCGGAGTTGAACATGTCTACAAAACTTTCTCCGAACTGGATGTGATTCCGGAACGGATCCCCTATTCGGCGCTTCTCAACGGAAATTCGTCCGAAGAGCTCCTCTCGCGGTTCAACGGACTTCTTCTTTCCTATTCCTACATAGATCCGAAAACACTCCCCCTCTTCCGCAAATTCCCCGGCAAGATCATGGTCCTTGGACATTATTTCCGGGCGGACGAACTTTCCTGCAGTCAGGTGATTCCGGACATTCTTCCCGCGCTTTCGGAACTCGCCCTGCGGACGGACCTGAAATCCTACCGGAAAATCGTCATCCTCCGGGCCGCCCACAATAATGCGCTGGCGCTGGATGATATCCTCGAAAAATTCCTGGGCAACTATTCCATCCCGGTTCATGACCGGATCGTCATCGAGTATACAAACCGGAATCCTGTGGCGGCCGCCTACCGCTATTTCCTGAAAAACGAAACCGATTTCTCCAAAACGCTGCTGATCTCCTGTTCCGATTTTTTCTCGATGGGACTCCGGGACGCCTTCACCGACAACGGGCGTCCGATGCCAGATGTTCTCGGCATCGACAATCTGGAGGACTACGAACCGCCGGAAAACGGAAAGAAATTCTTTACCGGCATCGACAAGAACTATCCGAAAATCTTCACTGTCGCCGCCCGAAAATTGGTCGAAATGGTCATGACCCGGGACGAGCTCAACTATACCATCACCATCCCCGCGAAGCTGATCCTCCGGGACAGCATCCGGAATCTGAACAGACAACCCATGGAGGATTTCAATGAAAAAAAGGTATGAAAGAGGAGTGTCAGCGCCGGGAGAAATCCGGTCCGGGAAAAAGCACAATTTTACACTGATCGAATTGCTGGTCGTGATTGCCATCATAGCAATTCTGGCCGGGATGCTGATGCCCGCTCTGAACGCGGCGAAAAAGAAGGCGCAGGCGGTTCAGTGCCTCTCCAATCTCCGCCAGTATATGCAAGTCCATCACGTCTATTCCGGCGACTTCAATGAATATTTCCTGACGGGATATTACGACGGGCTTTCCCCTTATCCTGTCTACAACCCGCTGAAATACATGACGAACCGCAAAATCACCAAATGTCCGAGTACAGATGACTATAATACGACCAATGACTATTTCGGGCTGGGCACGAAAGGCGCCACCACAAGCAACACGGTCAACGCCGAGTTGAAGGGAACGACTTTCTACTATCCCGCCAACCAGACCACAAAATCCATTGCGACGATCAACTCGAAGCTGATCCGTCAGCCCTCCCGGTATTTCCAGAACGGCGACAGCCGGACCGCCGATCTCTCGAAACAGGCATCCCTGCCAAATCCCTTCGGCGTCACGGGCAGCCGCCCCCGTTTCTACATGGGACACTCGAACCGCATCAACGTGAATTTTCTGGACGGCCACTGCGGAAGTCTCGCCCCGATGGAATATGTGGACACCTTCCTGACCGACTGGAAAGCGGACGGCGGCGGCATCACGATTCAGTGGATGGACGCCTTCGGGGTCCAGCGGGAACTCTGGAAACTGAAAACCGGAATTTGAACAACATCAGATAGGGAAACAGATCATGTGGAAAAAAAGTTTGTTTGCGCTCGGACTCACGGTGGTATTGCCGCTCTGCGGGCAGAATCTTATTGTGAGCGGCGACTTCAGCGGAAGTCCGGCAACCCTCGCTCCGGAATGCCGGAGCAACGGCGGCACGGTCGCCTTGTTCACCGAAGACTTGACCTGGAACAAATGCGGGCAGCTCAAAGTCGACCAGATCCGCAAGAACAAGGAAGGACGCGAAACCGTCGGCAGCGGGGTTTGGATCGGCGGCGGAAAGAATAACCAGAGCAACACCGATCCGGGCGGATTTGAATGCAAGCCGAACACCGTTTACCAGTTTTCTCTCGACATCCGGGGAACCGTTCCCGAAGCCACGGTTTCAGCCGTTGAATGGAAGAGCGGCGCCACCCTCTGGATTTTCAAATCCGTCAAAACCTCCATCGGAAGCTTCTCCGTCCAGAAGGACTGGACCCATTACAAGGGAACCTTCAAGACGGGGCCTGACGCCGTCCGGGCCGCCCTTTACCTGAATCTCTGGTGGGATACGAAATACGGACCGATGAAATTCAAGGTCGGCGATTATATTCTCTTTGACAATGTGGTCATCACGGAACAGAAGGCGAATCCGCTGACTTCGCCCCCTCCGGCGGAAAGCGGGGCCGGGCTGAAAACCACGAAAACAATCTCATCGGAAAAGGGGAAGTTCAGCGACTTCGTGACGTTCAAGGACAACGGCAAACCGACTGCGGAGACCACGGTGGAAGTCTCGTCCGACAAAATCGGAATCCTCCTCAAAATCGATTGCAGGGAACCGCTGAAGGTGACCCGGGCGTCCAATGGACTCTGGAGCGGCGACGTGGTTGAAATCTTCTTCGGTCCCAAGGCCGGAGACCGCCGCCTGAGCCAGTTCGTTGTCGGTCCGGACGGTTCGAAATTTTCCGGCCGCGGCGAAAATATCGATCTGCAAGCGGACTGGGAAGCCAAAACCACCGTTTCCGAAGGAGGCTGGCACGCGGACGTGCGCATCCCTTTTTCCTCCCTCGGATGGAAGCCGCCTGAAAACGGAGAAACCATCGCCTTCAATATCGGCCGGCAGAGAAAAGCCGCCAACGAGCTTCAAACCTGGTCGGAAGTCAAGAGTTCCTTCCATGACGTCGAATGTTTCGGGCGTCTGCTGATCGGCGCTTATCCGAACGGGCAAGATCGCGCCCGATACGAGAAATCGCAAGCCGAAAAAGAGGCCGCATTCCTGAAGGAGAAATTTGAAAAGAATTCCAAAAAGACGTTTCTCGCCGCACCGGTCCGGATCACCGAGGACTTTTCCATTCCGTTCCTGCCGGACGCCGTGTTCAATGCTCCCGAAAAAATTGAACTGAAGGCAGCAGTCAACGAAATCAAACCGCTGGCGCTGGCCATCGCCAACCTGACCGACAAAGCCGTCGATTACCGCATTCTCGCGGAGCTTCAGCCGGAAAAGTCCACATGGCACGACGGCAAGCCCTTCCCGGGCGTGACTCTCCGGCAGGGCGTCCGAATGCGTGATTCCGGAAAAGCAGACGGCGCTCTCTTCGACCCGCTGCCCCGTCTGAACGAGGCTTCCACGATAACGGTTCCTCCGAAGGAATCGGGGCTTCTCTGGATCGACTTCGACACCGCGGGCATGAAGCCGGGCCGATATGAGGGAAGAATCCGTATCGTTCCCCTGAACGGGAAAGGAACCTTCGCGAAAGCAGGATACGGCTATGGAAACCTGAACTATTCCGGCGAAATGACCGAGCTGCCATTCACTCTTCAGGTCCGCAACATCGAATTGAGCAAAGAACCTTCCGTCCCCGGGAACTTCTTCTCGCCGCCGGGCAATCCGGAAGTGCTGAAACTGCTGACGGAAGCCGGAATGCGGGTGTTCAAGCTCAGTCCGTGGCATCTGAACTTTCCCGTGGACAAGGAAGGCAACTTCAAGCTGGAAGCCCCGAATACAAAAGAAGAAATGGCCCCGCTTTCCGATGTGTCCAAATGGAAATTTTTCATCGGATACAGTTCATACCACACGTTTCTCAATGTATATGGGAAAAAGAGGGCCGAACTCTGGCCGAAATGGATTCACGCGGTATCGCAGTTCATGAAGCAGAATGGAATCGATCCGAAAAACTGCTATGTGGAAGTCTTCGACGAGCCCGACCCGAAAAATTTCGATGAAATCCTCGGAGCTCTGGCCGCCGCACGGAAAGCCGCTCCCGAATTGAAACTGACCATTACTCTCGGCGCGCACATCATGTCCGCGGAACAGATGGAAAAACTGAATCCTTACGTCGATTGCTGGATTCTGTGGAGTCACGGATATTTCACGAGGCCGGAACATCTGGCCTTCATCCGCAAGGCGCAGAAGGAAGGCCGGGAGGTCTGGCACTACACCTGTGACACCAGTCCGCGTTCTTCGCTCGACCGCAACTACCGCCGCAACGCATGGTTCGGGGAATACCACAAACTCAACGGCAATGCGCTCTATCAGGGAATCACCGGACTGCGGGAATGTCTGTGGAAAACGTCTCCCGAAGGTGAAATCCTTTACCACAGCCTGACTTCCGCCGTTCCGTCCGTCCGCTTCATGGCCTTCCGGCAAGGCATGACCGATGTGAAGTATCTGGACAAGCTCCGCGAAGTCGGGAAAGACTCCCCGGAAGCCCAGGAGTTTTTGAAGAACGCCGCAAAACGGGTAGTCGTGGATTTCGCGCACGACCCGGAAACCGCGGATAAAGTCCGGGAAGAGGCCGCCGCGCTGATTCTGAAATTGCATCAAGGAAAAAAATGAACGTCAGAGCACTGCATTTCGATATGAAGGGCTGGAATCCGCGCCCGGATTACACGCTCGGATTCCTCCCGGCCCTCGCCGGGTTCGGCTACAACGCTCTCCTCGTCGAATTCGAGGATCGTTTCCCCTATGACGCCTTCCCCGCAATGCGCCATCCGGCGGGGTGGACAAAGGAGGATTTCCGTTCCCTGAACCGTCGCGCTCGCGAACTCGGAATCCGGGTGATTCCCCTGCTTCAGTGCGCGGGACATCTGGATTATTTTCTCAAGTATCCGGAATACCGCGAACTTCGGGACGAAGGCTCCACCTATCAATGGAAGTTCGATACGGAGGAAACCTTCGGAGTCTGGAAAACCATGACGGACGAACTGCTGGAAGTCTTTCCGGACGGCGGATTTTTCCACATCGGAGCCGATGAAGCGGCGCTCCGGGATCAGTCTCATTTTACCGCTTACTACCGTCATGTGACCCGCTGTGTCGAATATCTCCGTGCCAGAGACAGAAAGGTCCTCCTGTGGGACGATGTCTTCCGGCATCATCCGTGGGAGGAAACGGAGGCGCTGCTGCGGTCCGTGATTCCGGTCGTATGGCAATACCGGGAAGTCAACCAGGAGCTGGTTGTCCCATTCGTGCACGCCGGAATTGAATACTGGGGAGCTTCGGCGGTCCAGAACTGCTATAACTTCCGGGGACTCCCGAAAATTGCCGGGCAGTTCGACAACATCGACCAATGGGCCGAAGTCAATGAAAAATACCATCCTGCCGGACACATCGGAACCATCTGGGGCAAGGTGCAATGCCAGTATCCGATCAGTCCGACGGGACTCCCCCAAAGCGTTGCCGGAATCGCCTATCTGGCGAAAACGCTGAACGAAGGGAAAATACAGGACCGTTCCCGCTTTTTCCGGGAACTGGCGGCGGATTTCTTCGGCACGCCCGGCGCTCCGCTGGAAGAAGCGGCGGCAAATATCTGTTATGAACCGGACAAGGCCGCGCCGTTCCTGAGTGAACTGCGCTCAAAAACGACACGGCACGGCGAGATTCCGGAAATCTGGGAGCTCTTCAACGAGGTCGACCGGATTTTCGCCTACGCCGACTCCTGCTTCGGAACCAACGCGGGCCTTCTGCCGGGATACCGGGCGGGCACGGTTCCCCCCAAGGTCACGGACAACTTTCTCGACGGGGTGCGAATCCTCCGGGAACGGGTTGCCGAGCTCTCTCCACGGCTGGATTCCGTGCTGACGAAATACTTTCATCCGTCCCTGATTCAGGAATTCAGGGAACAGCGTTTCACCGCGCTTCTGGAGGAAAACGACCGCTGGGAAACCATTCTCCGGCAGGCTCAATCGCTCTGGCGGGAAAGGGAGCACTCCCCGGAGAATCCTCCGAAAACGGAAAAGGCCCAGTGCCTGTAAAAGCGGAATCCGTCAGAAGAAAAGACGGTGTCCCTTGACCTGAAGACGCGCCAGAAAGCTCAAATGAACAAAGTGCAGGGGCAAGCCGCGTCGGTATGCTTCCAGATGGGCTTCGAGAATCCGAATCCTCGCCGGATTGTCCACACGGGAAAGTCCGGTGCAGTCCAGTTCGAGAGCGCCGTTACGCTCTGCCGGAGTCGCGGGGTTCCAGGAGCTTTCGGACGCTCTGCCGAAGAGTTTTCCTAGTAGGTTGCCTCCGCCGCACTGAAGCACGATGAAATTGAACTTGATCAGTCCCCAGCCATAGCGTTTCCAGAGACGCCCCGGCTCCTGCATGATGCGGTAGATCCATTCGAGGCCGCCGCGCTGCATCCAGCGGGGAGCGCGTTTGACCGCGCCGCAGATGAAATTGAACGTGCCGCCGACGCCGATCGCCGCGGCCGCATGAATGTTCGGGGCGTTTTTCCCGAGCCAGAGCTCCTGTTTCGGATTGCTGAAACCGGCAAAAACGATGTCCGGTTTCGCGGCGTTGATACGGGCGCAGACGGCTTCGTCGTTTGCCAAGTTTTCGGGGGTGTTGTCCAGCTTCACAAACGGGGAGTCGATCCCGACGATCTGAAGGCCGGGGTATCGCTCCCGCAGAATGTTTGCGGCGGCATTGGCATTCTCGGGCGTCCCGCCGAGGAAATACAGTTTTGTGTCCGTCGCGGCGGCGCGTTCGGCGAACATCGGCAGGATGTCCGAACCGGCCACCCGTTCGGGAAGCGGCGTCCCGAGCAGACGCGCCAGCAGGACGAGCGGCATGCCGTCCGCCGTGATCAGAGGCGACCTCCGCAGGACTTTCACCAGCGGAGCATTCAGGGGGCGGCTGTCGGACATGGAGAGAGCGTTGACCAGAAAATCCACGTTGACCGTGGCCAGAACGCGGCATTCGTCCTGAAAACCGGTCTTTGCCATGTCAAACATGGAGTCCAGCACCTCATGGATCGTCATGGGAACCACGGGAATTCCGAGGAGAATCACTTTATTTTCGGGCATGATCGTAAACCTCCAGCATTTTTTGAGCATGCTTCATCCAGTCGAATTCGGCGGCGCGGGAGAAACCGGCCTCGATCAGTTTTTTCCGAAGCGTATCATCCGTCAGGATCCGCCGGAGAGACTCGGAGATCGCCTTCCCGTCGGACGGCGGGAACAGAAGAGCCGCGCCTTTCCCGATTTCCCCGAGCGAAGAGTTGTCGGAAGAACAGCACGGAACCCCGTAGTGCATGGCTTCGATCAGGGAAAGACCGAAGCCTTCGAAGAAGGACGGAAAGACGTACGCCGCGGCGTTCCGGTAAGCCTCCGCCAGATCCGAGTTGTCGACGAAACCGGCAAAAAGAATGCGGTCGCGGAGAGGCGATTTCTCGGCATATTCATGGACAACTTCCGCGCCGTGCCAGTCGGAACCGGCCAGCACCAGACGATATTTCGAAGTCAGTTCGGGGGGCAGCATCTCGAAGGCGCGGATCAAGTTCAGATGATTCTTCCCCGGATGTTCGATCCGGGAAATGTAGAGAAGATACGAACGCGGTTCAAGCCCGTGTCCCGCGAGCCAGCCTCCTTTTCCTTCGGGTGAGAGGGAGAGCCCGTTGTAATTGAGCGTGATTTTCCCCGGAGGGACATGCCAGTACTTTTCCAGATCGGCGGCGGTCGAACGGCTGATGGCGACCACCGAGGGCGCCCGCCGCACGAAAAAGGGAAGAACGGTCTTCAGATACAGCATCCGGAAACGGTCATACTTGTTTTCCACATGATATTGCGCCAGATCATGCACCACCGCAATCGTGAACAATGGATAGAAGGCGAACGTCCGCCGGTTGGCGGCCGCGATGATGCAGAAATCATAAGCTTTTTTCCGGATGAAAAACGGCAGTAAGAACAAATGGTAGAACATGGAACAAATGGGACGTTTCGTCCAGCCGGGCGCTTCCCGGCATTCAAAACCGGGAAAATAACCGGAATCGCCCGGTTCGACCAGCAACGTCAGCGTATGTCCCTGTTTCCGGAGGGCTTCAATCAGACAGCGCATATAGACGGAAATCCCGGACTTGCCCCGGTCGTATGGAATGCAGGAAACCAGAATCCTCATGAAGGCATCTCCTCCGACATCAGTTTTTCATACGCCTGTACAAAGGCTTCCTTCGAAAATTCCTCCGCCGCCATGCGGCGTCCCTTCGCGCCCATTTCCTCCCGGCGGACGGGATCGGCGAGAAGCGCGGAAACGGCATCGGTCAGGGCCGCTTCATTTCCGGCCGGAACCAGAAGTCCGGTTTCACCGTCGCGAAGCCATTCACGCACGCCGCCGAGGTCGAAGGCAACTACGGGAATCCCGTGTGAGGCGGCTTCCAGACCGACCAGTCCGAACGGTTCCTGCCAGCGGAAAGGAAGCACCGCCAGATCCGCCTGGGAATAAACGGTTTCCGTTGAGGGAAGGAAGCCCGTGAATTCAACATCGACCTTGAGTTCGGCAGCCAGATTTTTCAGATTGGCGGCTTCATTGCCGTCCCCCGCGACCATCGCCCGGTAAGGCGCCCGGAGTCCGGCCAGCATACGCACGAACGAATCGGCGCCCTTCCCCCGGATAAGCTGTCCGACAAACACGATCACGGGAACCGGATTGCCGGGCCGGGCCGTTTCCGGCGGGAGTTCCAGAGCCGGATGAATCAGGTGAATCCGCGCGGGATCGAATGAGTTCCGGATCAGGTTGTCGCGCATGAACCCGGAAAGGACAACCAGTTTCGGAACGGAATGCAGAATCCGGAAGCGTTCCGGAAAAGCATGAAATTTTTCACACAGTTCGTGAAAGGGTCCGCAGGTCATCTTCTTTGGAGAAACCGCCATGCCGCAGAGACCGCATAGCAGCGGCGAATATGCGCGGGAACAGTTCCTGCGTCCAAAGGGAGTATAGTAATATTTGCGGGGACAGTAACAGTCATGGTCGTGAAACACGGCGGCGAGACGGTCGCCGAAACGTCCGGGCAAAGTCCGGAGCAAATCATTGTCGGTCAGCTTGTGAACGACGGCGAAGGAAAAATCCGCGGAAGGCATCTCCGCATTCATGGAGTCGAATGCCTGTGAAAATTCCTCGAAGCCGCGGGCGCGTTTCTGATACAGGTAATGGACCGAGTGCCCGGCCTCGCGGAGCATCCGGGCGGCCAGCCATGCATAGCGCTCGATCCCGCCGAAGAATCCGGCATATTCGGAAACAAAAAGGATGTTCTGTTTTTTCAGCATGAACGGATCAGTTCCTCATAAAGATTCGCCAGACGCGCGGCAATCCTGCTCCATGAATACGTTTCCACCGCACGGGAAGCGCCGTCGATCAGGGAGGAACGGAAGGAGTCCTCCTTGAGACGCTCCAGCGCGGCCAGATATGCCCCGGTGTCGTCCGGCGGACACATCAGGCCGTTTTTACCGTCCTCCACCAGAAAGCGGAGTCCGCCGACCGAGGACGCGATCACGGGGATTCCCGCGCTCCAGGCCTCCAGCACCACGATCCCGAAGGGTTCATGGACGGACGGCAGGACAAATACATCGGACTGCTGATAAGCCGCCAGCATGAGTTCGCCGGCGGGCGGCAGACCGGGAATCACGGTCAGGAAGGAATCCAGCCCCATGGACTTCGCGTCCGCCAGAAGTTCGGCATAATATCCGGGCGCGGTCGGAGGGCCGATCATCAGCAGGTGGAGCTTTTCGCCCCGGCTCCGGGCGGCGTCGGCCACCTTGAGGAGCTGTTTCTGGTTTTTCTGATAGTCAATCCTTGAAACGCAAAGGACGATCCGCCGATCGGACGGAATATGGAGTTCCTCGCGGAGGTTCAGGGAGGATTTCCTGCGGAAGACTTCGGGATCAACCCCGTTCGGAAGGTATTCGACTCGCTTGTCCGGATAGCGCTTCTGGAATTCGGGCACCTCGTTCGCCCCGACGCAGAGAATGGCCGAGGCATCGGCGATCACATCGGCCTTCCAGCCGAAAATACGGTCCGCGATCCCTCCGTAGGGAAAGGTATGCCGGAGAGGGGAAAGCATCTTTGTCATTTCAGAGGCGGGAACGTCGAAACATCCGCCGTGAAAGGAGAGCAGATAGGGTTTTTTCCGCTGAAGCGCGGCCTCGCGCGCGAACTGGGCGATCCTGCCGCCCGCATGAACATGATAGAGAGCGAAATTTTCTTCCAGCAGAGCCCGGCGCAATCCGAAACAAAACGGATTTCCGCCTTTTTTATCGAGAGCCAGCTTCTTTTCGGAGTTCAGGGGGAAATACGGGTAGAAATAAGGGAAACGGCGAATCTGAATGCCGTCGCGGACCTCGTCGCCCGAGGCGGAACAGGCGCGGGTCGCGAGAATTTCGGAAACAAAATCATGCGGAAGAAGATGCAGGGAACTGTTCCAGACCACATTTTCCGTTCCCCCCCACTCTTCAAACGCAAAGCGCCGGACAAGCTGGGCGGCACGTTTCATGATTTTTTTGCCTCCCTGATTTTCCGCATGGACTCCCGGCACCCCTGATAGTAACGCCAACGCTGGATGAAACGGCAGACCGGAGAAGAGAAAAAGGCGGAAACATTCTTATGCCGGAATAAATAGATATAGTCGCGCGCGACCTCGGCCGCAAAACCGCGGCAGGCAGCGGCAAAGGAAACGGAATCACCAAAGATGTAAGGATGGGCAAGCCCCTCGATATAGTAGCGGCGGCTCATTCCTGAAAAAGTATAGTTGTGCGAATGTTCTGTCACCGCGGACGGTTCGTAGACGATCCGGAATCCCTGCTTGCGGAGCCGGTAGGAAAGCTCGATGTCTTCGGAGGCGCAGATATCTTCATTGAAGGGATTATCCTTGAGCGTCTGCATGCGGATCGCGGACGAGGCCAGGGAAAAGAAGTGCCGCCAGGTCGCGGCGATCTTGCCGTCGCCGAAAGCGCGTTCATAATCTTTTCGGACCAGAATATGAGCGTCCGGACGGCATATCTGCTGTCCGTAGACGGCGCCGACCGCGGGATCCGCAAGGGGTGCGATCAGCTTCTCCAGATAATCGTGGGATTGGGGAATCGCATCGGAATTATTGAAAACAACGATTTCACCGGAGGCCTGTTTCACGGCAAAATTGAGGACTTTTCCGGGAACGTAGGGAGTGGGTGCGCCGGTAATCCGCCTGACCTGAGGGAAGGAGGCGATGATCTCGGCAGTGCCGTCCGTGGAACGGTCGTCCAGACTCAGGAGCTCCACATCCCCGATCGTCTGACGGGTCAGCATATCCAAGGTCCTTCCGATGTAATCCCTGTCATTGTGGGAACGGATGACCACGCTGATCCGCGGACGCCCTTCAGCCATTGATGGCTCCTATGGCGGCGTCGACCGAGTCGAAGATTTCAAAAATCTTATAGGCTTTCGTGATATTGAAAACGATCCGGGGCTTGGGCTGAAGACAGGCCAAGGCAAGACGCCCGCCTTCGTCGGAAAGCTTCTGGAGGATGAAGACCATGGCGCCCAGACCGGTGCTGTCGACATATTCCATGCCTCCAAGGTCGAGAACAATCTTCTCATGTGCCGCAAGAGCACTGTTCATATGGCGCTTGAACTGGTCGGCGCAATCCGCCGTCAGACGGCCTGCAATCGAAACGATCAGGATATTTCCGTTCTCTTTTTCTGTAATTTCCATACCGATACCTTCCCTGTTTATATTTTTATCATTGATCTTGCATGTTGAATCCGTTCCGCAAGAAAGGCCCGCTCGGAAGAAGTGAGAGCTGCCGGCCAGATGAAAACCAGGTAGAGCATAAAGGCAATCAGACCGGCCGCGCCCAATCCCCAGAATGTTCCCGCGATCCCCGGCACATAGCAGTGCAGAAGAAAAAGACCGCTCGCGGGAAGCACCGCAGCCAATAGGGGTACAACATACACTCGAAACAGCAAGATAGCAATTTTTTGTTTTAAAAAAATGCAAAGATATGGCAAAACCACCGCCAGACCAAGGAAAATATTGGGGATCAGCGTCCCCCAGACCACCCCGATCAGTCCATATTTATAAACCAGTGCAATGCTGAGTCCGAGGTTGAGAACGGCATCCGCGCCCTGGACCGCCGCGAGAAAACGGTGACGTCCGGACATCATCAGGAAGCGGTAGGCGACGCTCCGGAACGCCACGAACACATAGGTGGAAATCAGCAGAAGGCGGCAGACATGGTTCACCTGAGGATCGCGGACATTGAAAAGCACGGCCATCGCCTCCGGCGTCAGCACATACGCAAAAACCACGACAGGCGTCACGATGATGCTTGAAATCCGCATGGCCTGAAAGATGACTCCCCGGAGCTCTTCAAGATGCTCTTCCCGGTGAAGGGCGGCGGCAATCGGAGAAATATTCTCCTGATACTGCGTGGTCATGTTCTGCGTCAGTTCCGGCAGACGGCTGCCCAGCTGGTAGATGCCGACGTCCCCGAGTCCGGTAAAGATACCGAGAATCAGACGCGAAGTCTTGGATGTCACCAGATTCGCAATCGACACGATATAGATGAAAAAGCTGAAATCCGCCAGTTTCCAGAGAGTCCGGAAGGAAATTTTCGGACGCAGCCGGAGCGCCCGGACCTGCTGGAGAGACATCAGCATAAGTCCCACGCTGGAAATAAAGTTGAGAATGACAGAGTAAACGGCAAGCGTCATCAGACTTCCGCCGAGGAAAAGAAGAAGGCCTATTCCGCAGAGCTCCAGAATCCGGACGGCTATATAAACATAGTTGCGCAGATAAATCAGGTTGAGCCCCACCAGGACTTCGGCAAACATCCCCAGCGGGAAGGTCGCCGCGGTTCCGACGCCGAAGACCAGCAGGACCATCCGGCAGTAATGCAGCTGCGCCGGATCCGTAACGCCGGTCAGCGAACTCAGGTAAATGCTTCCGACCCAGGTTCCCGCCAGAATCAGGATGGATGTCGCCGCGTGCATTCCCAGAATCGCCGAGATGATCCGGCTGTACTCTCCCGGATCGGTTTCATACAACTTCCGCGCCGTGTATTTCTGCGCGGCTTTGCCGAACCCGAAATCCAGCAGCAGCGTATAGACGAAGATCGACCACAGAAGGGCCCAGTATCCGTAATATTCCTTGCCGAGGTAATGATACAGCCAGCGGGTCAGCAGGATGCCTTCCAGCAAACGGAGAAACACCAGGAAATAATTGGTAACGGTGTTTTTGAAGACGCGGATGTCCTGACTCATGAATTTTTCTCCGCCCGAAGCGCTTGAATCCGCTCTTCCATCAGGCTGAAATAATCCGCAACCTCTTCCGGCCGTTTTACATCCGACGTAGACAAAAGGACCGCTATGGAATCCCGGTCCTCCGGAAGGAACCCATGCATGCCGGGGAGCGGGTTCAATCCCATGTCGGAGGGAACGATCTGAACGCCCGGATTCAGCAGGAAAATCTCGTCTCCGTATTTATGGTCCTTGAAGTCAATCCCGTAACGCTTCTTCTCGTCGTCGGAAACATAGTGCCCGGGAAACGTCTCCGAATTGACCGCGCCCATGATTTTCTCACGGGCGCCCGGACGCAGAAACCACATGTGGCACATGGTGGAATCGTAGCAGGCGACATAATCACGGCCGAACTCGAGACCGAGCGACTCCACGGCTTTCTTCATGTCGACCGTTCCGGACAGCGGCGTCATTCCATGGTCGGAAACGATCGTGAAGGAGAAATCCTGTCCGTTGTTCCGGAAAATTTCGAGCATTTTCCGGATATGCGTTTCATAGAAATCCAGTTTTTTCCGGATGGCTTCCGGGTCCAGCAATTTGAAGTGAAGAAGAGCATCCAGTTCCGCCGCATAAATGAAATAGAAATCGTTTTCGCCCTTCTCCATGAGGGTTTCTGCCAGGGAAAAATTGTATTCTTCCTTGTACCGCCAGTTGGAGATATGGTAACGGAGACCGGATTCCTCGAGGATATCCGCCAGATTGCGGACCGGAGCCATTCCGTTCGGGACGAAAAGATCGTTCTTCTCGCAATAATCGAAATATTTCAGACGGTCGAAAGGCATCTGATAAAGTTGAAAATATCCGGTATATCCCATGATGGCCCGAAAAATCCGGGAGATCCAGCCGCGGACGCGCCCACGGTTCCACGGCGCTTTCGGATGGTTCGACAACGGCAGGAACTTGAAGATCTTGAACGGCGAGTCCTTCTTGTCATAATAGTAAAAGCTGAGATGTCCGTGCTCTTCCGGACGGCATCCGCTGAGAATGGTCGGAATCGCCGTGCAGGAATACCCGAACTGCATCCGGGCGGGATACCGGCAGGGAAACTCATCGGAAAGGAAATTGAAGCGGTTGACGATCTCCCATCCCAGTGCATCGATGAACATGAACACTTCCACTCTTTTTGCTTTCATAGCGGATTTCCTTTCCCCGAAAGCCGTCGGATGATTTTGAGAAAACGTGTTTTCAGACGACGCAGAAGCGGACGCGGTCCGGAATACCGGTCCATTGCAGCGTCTATCCCTTTTTTGCGGAAGGTATGGAAAAAAGCGTTCCGGTCAGGATGCAGAATCCCCGGATGATGCAGATAATGCTGATCGATCACGGAGAAATCACATTTTCTGAAGTCGAGGTCCTCTTCGGTTTCCTTCAGAAGGGCTTCCCCCTTCGGTGAATTGACCAGCAGAGTGGAAACTCCGGTATTGTCCCGCCACGCGGAATCGAGGACTTCGGCGCGCCAGGCATCCCCCAGAGTGAGGTCGGATTCCCGGCAGTCCGTACGCGCGTAGGGACATATGTAACATTCCGGACGGGAAATGCCTCCGGAAAGGAACATCCGGAAGAAAGGATCCTCCGTCAGGGTTTTGGAGTAAACGGCCCCGTTTTCGAATTCAATCCGCAGACGCATCGGCACCCAGCCTTCCGACTTGTCACGGAAGTTCAGAGTCTTCACACGCGAGGAAAAACGCCGTTCCAGGCTCTTCCGGTATTCGGCAAACACCAGCGGGGACGGAACCCCGTGGCAGATGAAGTCCATTGTATAAAGATTCTCATGATCCGACCCGAGAAAACCGTAGAGTCCGGCCACCTGACAGGGGGCGCCGGAAAACAGAACCGGACGTCCGGCCTTCAGAAACGATTTCACATCACGGCAGGCACGTTCGTTCCGGCTCTGTACATATTTGGAAAGGCAAAACTCATCCCTCGCTTCAAGCGTCTCCGCAATCGTCAGCTCGGCCCTGAAATCCGAATCGAACCGGACACCCGCCACCGCTCCGCCTCTTCCGAGGACTGCCCCGGAAAACGCCCGGAAGGCTCCGCCGGAAGAACTTCCGAGACGAGATGCCTTCTCTTTCATCCTCGCGGCAAAAAACAGGGGTCCGGTGCGTCCGCCAATATGAAATGCGTTCTTTGAATAAGGACACGCCCTCTTGCAGGCGCCGCAATTCACGCAGGCGGCAAAGTCAATTGAAGGACGGTCAAATCCATCCTCGTCCGCCGACATGGAAATACAGTTCCGGGGGCAAACCTGAATGCAGGCGCCGCATCCGGAACACAAATTGCTTGAATTGATGAAATTGAAAGAATTCGTCATGTGCAATCGCCGCAAAAAGAACAAGTTAGTATAAAGGAGCAGTTTACAATACCCTTCTCATGACAGGAAATCAAGTAAAACCGCAATATTTCATTGGAATTTTAAAAGAATGATGTTATTGTATAAAAAGTAATTTCAGGCATATGTATTTTGTTGCTTTTCCGGGCAAAATATGGATGGGGATGATTCTTTTGAAGGATATGATCTGCCTTCAACCGGCGGAAAGGCTTTTTGAATTTCATGAAAAAACTTATCAAGTATCTTGTTATACTTTCACTTGTTTTAACTTCCATCGGTGTGGTATTTGTTTTTCTCTGGCAGGCCTTCGAGAAAAAAGATATAGCAGACTCCCTCTGCAACGCGGAAAAATTTTACGGGGAAAAGAAATATACCGAGGCGAAACAGGCCATTCAGGAAGTTCTGAGCCGCGACAACCTGAATGAAAAAGCCCTGCGATTAAGTGCGGAAATTCTGGAAAAAGAATATAATTTCCCGGTGGCCGCCCTTCTCTGGAAACGACTGATATCCCTGAATCCGCTGGATGATTCGCTGGTCTATCGATATGTGGCCGCGCTGAATGCCGGACGGAATTTCCGTGAAACAGCCCTTTTCCTTGAAAAACGCAAGAAGGCCGGAAAACTGACGGCGCCGGAAATTCTGGAACTGAGCCGTGCCGAACTTGAAATGGGAAATTTCAAAGAGGCAAAGCGTCTCTTCGGAGAAATTGACAAAGGACTGGTCAATCAGGATGACTACAGTTTGCTTTCGGCGGATCTCCTGCTGGTGGACAATCAGAAGGAAGAGGCGAAAAAAACCTATGAATGGCTTGCCCAGAAATCGGACAAGACCCTTGTGCGTTTCACCGCGCTGCTGCGGCTGTCCAGCTATGTGGACGGCGCCGAACGGGAAAAGTTCCTGAAAGAAGCCGCAGCCGTATTTCCGCTGTTCGGCAATGCGGTTCTTGCCGATTATTATCTGTCGCTGGGCCGTTTTCAGGAAACGGTGGCTCTCCTTGAAAAAGTACCGAATTCCGAACGCAATTTCCTTCAGGTGCGCCAACTGGGAGAAGCCTACGCCGCCCTGCAGAAAACAGATAAGATCAATGCCCTGATCAAAATCCTCCCGACGAATGTCCGGGATGGGATCGTCCTGAAATACTATCTGGAAGCGCTTTCCGCCTTTCTCAGCAAAAAATACGAAAAGACCCGCGAACTTCTTGAGAACTGCCTTGATTTCTCGGAACGTCCCCTTTACAACTACCTCCAGATGGAATCCGGAGCCGTCCTGAATCTTCCGCCTGCCGGATTGATCGGGAACGCCCGGAAGCTGGCGGCATCCGGCGAAGACAACGCGGAAAAACGGATCACGACAATCCTGCTGCCCCTTCTTCTGCGCTATTATGAGGCAAAACGATATAACGACGGCATCCTTCTGGGAAGTTATCTCTTCTCTCTGGAAGAAAAAAATACGGCTGTGGAGGATATTCTGCTCCTCTGTTATCTCCGGGAAGGAAAACTGGAACCGCAGTACGCGGACGTGACGCGGAAAATACTCGCCCGCGATCCCGCCAACAAGGACGCTCTTCTCGCCGCCACCATTCAGGCTGTGGCGGAAAACCGTCCAGAAGAAGCCAAGCGTTTTGCTCTGGAACTCCTGAAGGGGGACCCGAAATCCATGTTTGCCTTGTCGCTTCTGGCCGGTTTCGAAGAACAGGCCAAGAATCTGCCGGCGGCGGAAAAATATCTGCGGCAGGAACTGGCCTCCAACCCCGATGAGCCGGAAGCCGCGGATCGCCTTTTCATTTTTCTCATGAGAAACAAACCCAAGGAAATCGATGAATTCGCCGATCAATACGCCGCCAACGGAAAGCCTGCCCGGAAAGCAAGGGCATTCCTCTACAAGGCGTTCGCGGCAATTGTCGCCAAGGACAGACAGAAGGCATATGATTATTTCCAGGATGCCCTGAAGAACGACCAGAAAATCCTGACCGTTTATCTGAATCTGGCGGAACTCGCAAAAACCCCCGATGAGAAGAAAAAATACCTTCTGGAAGCACAGCGGGAATTCCCGGAAAACAGGATGGTCATCCTGCAGCTGGCTGCCCTGTATGCAACAGACAAGAATGACACGGAATCCGCTAAACTGTATGAGAAACTTCTGCAGCTGGAACCGAACAATCTGCTGGTCCTGATCAACTATTCGGAAGTTCTTGCCTCGCTCGGCCAGGAGGAAAAAGCCATAAATCTGGCGGTACAGGCAAAAAACATGTATCCGAAAGACCCCCGCGTTCAGGAATGTTACGCGATGCGCGAATTTGAACAGAAGAACTATTCTCAGGCCATTCTGGAACTGGAGACTCTCCTGAAGCTGAAGCACAGCAACCCGAGAATCGTAAACACCCTCGTGGAAGCCTTGATCGCGGAAGGGTGCCGCCCCGGAAAAGATCCTATTCAGGCAAAACGCTGTTTCCAGCGGGCGCTGGAACTCAAGCCGGATTCCCGGAAAGCCAGGGAAGAACTCCGGAAACTGGAGGAGGGTTCCCGGAAATGATTGTATTTTTCAGGCACTTCCTGAAAATGATGAAAACCATTCCTGATATCTGCGGTTGTTTCCTGCTTATTTCAGGAATCGGGTTGTATCAGGCTTTCGATATCGGCCGGGAAATGAATTTCTTCATGCTCTGGCTGCTGGGCGTCTCTCTCGGCTGGTATATTCTCTGGAACATCGAGAAAAAGCCCCAGCCGAAAGCACTGGACGAAACAGGGGCATGGTGCTGTCTTGCGCTTGCGTTTGTTTTCTTCTTTTTCGGACTGCCGCACAGCTGGTCTCTGCTGTTCAGCGCAGCCGGCTTTTTCATGATCTCGGGTTCAATCCTGATCAGCATGAAAATGCTTTGCCCCGTCTTTATTTTACTGGTCGTCACTCCTGAACAGGCGTTCTTCAACGTATTTTTCAGCTATCCCCTGCGGGTCATGTCCGCCGGGTTGTCCGCTTTTCTCCTGAAAGCGGGAGGAATCCACATTGCCTGGCAGGAGACGGAAATCTTCATGGACGGCACGGCCATCAGCATTACCGCCGCCTGCAGCGGGATCGAACAGCTGGAAGTGATGCTTCTTCTCGGTTTTTTCCTGGTGCTGACGATGCAGAAAACGTTCAGTGCGCAAGTGCTGCACTATCTGCTGATCCTCCCCGCACTGCTCGCGGCCAACGTTCTGCGGCTGACCACCACCCTGCTGCTCTACCGGGTCATCGGAGACCGTGTTTTCGATCCGTATCTTCACACCATCCTCGGGTGGCTCATGGTTCTGGTCTCATTCCTGCTGCTCTATGCCGGAGGGCTGATCTTTGTAAACTCCACTCCGGCGAATTCCCGGGGAGAGGAGAAAAGGGCATGACCTCCAGAATCCTCAAACCGCTGACCATCTTCCTCAGTGTGCTGCCGCTCACGCTGGAGATCTACCGTCTGATTCCCGTATGGAAAAATTCTCCGATGGACCGTTACGATTTCCTGTATCTTCTGCTCGGCACCGCTCTTCTGCTGATTCTGATTCCGCTGCACGCGGAGAAAGAGGCTGAAAAGAGAGATTTCATGGCGATTCCATTCCTTCTGGGCAGTTTCGCGGTCTTCTCTTATGGAATATACGCTTCCCTGAATCTCTTTTATTTCTGCGGAGTGGTGGGATTCTCCCTTTCTCTGGTCTGGCTCTTTTACGGCTGGCATCTGTTCTGGAGGCTTCTTCCGGCGGGAGGTTTGATCGTTCTGTCGATTCCGACGACCTCCATTGCCATGTTCCCTCCCATCATCTGGAACTGGATCATCCTCAAGTGCTGTTTCGGAAGCCTTCTTGTGCTGTTTGCCCTCACGGCGGAATTTCTGGATCTCTGTCCGGGTTGGCGGCACGGAATATTCTACATGGCTCTGACCGCTTTCCTCTGTCTCTCCCTGGCGGACAACACCCGGCTTCCGGTAGGAAATGCCATGTATCTGGACACAAGCCGGATGAACTTTCAGGACTACATCGGCTCAAAACAGGAACTGAGCGACTTCGATAAACGTTTTTTTTCCGGCAACCGGAAAACGGAACGCAGTGTCTATTTCGCCAAAAACGGGGACTTCATCTCGCTTCTGAGTTTTGAAAGCGGAAGTTCCGTCCACAACCTTCATCCGCCGTCGGTCTGCCTTCTTTCCGCGGGATGGGAACTGGAAAAGATCACGCCCAGAAGGATCTCCCTGAATGGCCACTCTTTCGCGTTTGAGGAAATCGTGGCGTTTTCCGGGAGCAAACGGTTCCTTTTCTATGCATGGTATTCCGACGCGACCACCTCGACAGGAAGTTACCTGCGCTTCAGAAGCCTCTGGCATCCCGACGATATCTGGTGGGTTTACCAGCTGATGACTCCCATTGTCACGACCAGGGAAGATGCGGAAACAACGCTTAACAATTTTGTTTCCACCATGAGCAGGCACGATTTCGGGAAGTATTCAAAAAGGAAAAGACGCTGATGGAAAAATTAATCAAGGTATTGGCGGTTGACGACGAAAAATTCAACTTGCTTTTGTTGAAGTCCTGCCTGAAGGGTGAAAAATACGAGCTCACCACGTGCGAAAACGCGCTGGAAACACTCAATGAGTTCAAGAAGAAGGAATTCGATGTCATTCTTCTGGACATTCTCATGGCTGGAATCAATGGTTTCGAAGTCCGCAAGCTGATCCGCGAAATCAACAAGGAAGTGCCGATCATCTTCCTGACTTCCATGGTGGACGACATCAACAGCACGCTCCTCAACCAGCTTGCCGACGATCAATACAGCTACTACATGAACAAGTCGTTCAACAAGACGACCCTCATGAAGAAAATCGATCAGGCGGTATCCGTTTACAGCGAACTTCATGCGACCAACCTGTACTATCAGCAGCTGGAAGACAATCTGACGCTCGCGGGCGATGTTCAGAAGGTGCTGCTCCCCAGCTGGTGCTCCCTCTCCAGCCAGATGCTCGTCTCCTATCTCTACATGCCGGCCATGAAAGTCAGCGGAGACATGCTTGAACTGATCCGTCTGGATGAACACCGGACGTTGTTTTTCATCGGAGACATTGCCGGACACGGAGTCCAGGCGGCCCTCTACATGAGTGCGGTGCAGTCGTTCCTGAAAGCGCTTCTGTTCATCGGCGCCGGCACCGTGGCTCCCCATACCATCCTGAACGGCATCGAAAACTTCTTCCGGAACGATCTCGGCAGCAAAAACTACATGACCTGCACCGTGGCGATTTTCGACTTTCAGAAGAATCATCTCTCCTTCCAGAGCGCGGGACATCCCAACACGATCCGCTGTATCCCGGATAAAGGAGAAGCCAGCTTCATCGACCTGAAAAACATGGGGGGCCTCCCGGTCGGACTGGCAAGAGAAAATCATTACAAACCCGAAGACACCGTGGAGTTCGATTTCCAGGACAACAGCATCTTCGTCATCTACACGGACGGAATCCTGGATTTGAACAACAGTTCCGGAGACTCGGTTGACGACGATACGTTCCTTTCGCTTCTGGGACCGCTTTCCCGGGAAGCGGACGTGGTTTCGATTCCCTTCCGGATCCGTTATGCTCTGGAACAGATCGGATATGACATCGTATCGGACGACATCTGCATTGCGGCCATTCAGAAACAGGTCAAACAAAGCCGTGAAATCCAGCAGGTCATCGCCGCCGATACGGTGGAAGTCACGCCGTGCGTCGTCGCCTTCTCCAGATTCGTGGCACCCCTGTTCAATTCCGAACTGGCCACCAAGGTGGAAATGCTTCTCAGCGAATTCCTCAACAATGTCATTGTGCACGGCCTGGAATCTCGCCGCCATACTCACACCAACATTTTCATCCGTCTGACCGCCCTGGACAACGGAGTCCGCATCCGGGTCATGGACAGAGGCAAGGAATGGCAGTGCAACCCGACGCTCTATTCAGCCACGGAGGAACTTCTGGAGCGCCAGAACGCGGAACGGGCCACTTCCGGACGCGGCCTCCCCATCATTCACAGCATCGCCTCCTCCATCACCAGAAATCATTATTTCGGCTTGAACGAAACGATCTTCATCATTAACAATCAGTGAGAATGTTACTGTCTTTTGAACCGTGACTCGCGGGAAAAGCGTCCTCTGTCAAGGAAGGCCCTTTCCCGGATATGGCACAAATGTCAGCCATTTTTATACTGAACTGATTTACCGCAGTTGATTTTCGGAATGGAAAAGATATATTATATATGCTTGAAGGAATTTTCACCCATCACACGGATTTTTCAGGCAACCAATTTCCGGAGGACTGAAATGAAAGAACAAATCAGAGAGTACGTCAAAACCAATCTGGGGATCGACGACAGCGAAACCTTTGAATTACTCTATGAAAACTATCTGGAAACGGTTGTGGACTGCATTGGCAAAATCGAGAACGCCCTGAAAGAGAAAAATGCCGTTGACCTCCGTTATGCGGCCCATGCGCTCAAAGGCTGTTCGGCAAATATCGGTGCGGAAGACATCCGGCGTGCCAGTTACGACATCGAAATGGCTGCAAAGAATGATAATCTGGATTTGTGCACAGCGCCATTTAAAGAAATCAAAGAGTTTCAGAAGCTGTTGTAAACTTTTCCATAACGCGAAATAACTCAAGAGTCAAAATGGCAGATTCCCCCAAAGAAGTTCAAAAGACCGGTACAGCTTCCGGAGACAAATCCATGAAAGCGACGGTGTCCCTGAGCCAAACACAGCGGGCAATCATCATCAATGCCATCAAAAGCAGAAGCAACAACCGCAGAATCTCGCAGGTGAACCTGAAACTGTTTTTCTGGCGTTTCACAATCAACTCGACCAAAGCGGTCAAGAGATTCTGCGACATCGTGATTTCCCTGGCGGCGCTGCTGGTCCTGATGCCTTTCTTTCTGATCCTCGGAATCGCCATCCGTCTGGAATCCAAGGGACGCGTGATCTACCGGCAGATCCGGGTGGGAAAAGACGGACGCCATTTTTATTTTTACAAATTCCGCTCCATGTACTCCAACGCGGATGAAATCAAAAAGAAGCTCATGACCCAGAACGAATCCAAGGACGGGGTCATATTCAAAATGAAAAAAGATCCCCGTGTCACGCGGATCGGACGCTTCATCCGAAAGTTCAGCATCGATGAACTGCCGCAGCTTTTCAATGTCATCATCGGGGACATGAGTCTGGTCGGTCCGCGCCCGCCCACCCCTGACGAAGTGGCTCATTATTCGCTCGAGGAGCGCAAGCGTCTCCATGTGCTTCCGGGGATCACCTGTACCTGGCAGGTTTCCGGACGGAGCGACATCCCCTTCAAAAAACAGGTCGAACTTGACAAGAAATACATCAGCAGCCAGGGTCTCTGGAGCGACTTCATGATCCTCCTGAAAACGATTCCGGCCGTATTCACCGGACGGGGGGCTTATTGACGATGAAAGCGCTCATCAACTGTCACCACGACAACATGGAATGGGTGGAACAGTTTCTGCCCGGAGAAAATCCATATCTCCTCCCGGTCGTAAACAAACCCCTCATCGAATATTGGCTCGACTTCTGTTCCATGATCGGAGTTACCGACATCATGGTGATCGATTCCGAATATGATGTCCGACTGGAGCTCTTTCTCGGAACCGGAACGAAATGGAACCTGAACATTCAGTATCACGGAGACAACACCAGCTCCGACTGCGCCGACTTCCTCCTCCATCACAGGGCGTTTCTAGGAGACGGCCATCCCGTCATGGTCTTCAACGGTCTTTTCTTCCAGCACTACAACCGCAATTCCCTGCCAGATCTGGACGTCCTTCTCCAGCCGGGCTCTCCGCCCATCACTTGCGGAGACGGAATGATGGTTTTCGCCGGCGGCGACCTCCGGCGGATCGAAGAATGCCGGATCACCCAGATTTCCAGCATCCGCAGATATTATCACCTGAACCAGTTCATCCTTCAGGAGGAGTGCGATCATTACGTCATCCCGGGATACAAGATCGAAAACGGCATCTATACCGGTATGAACAACGTCATCCCCCCGAACTGCACGATTCATCCCCCCGCGGTCCTCGGCAACAACGTCAGCCTCGGCGCCAAGTGCGTCCTCACGGGCGGATCGCTCCTCGGGGAAAACGTGATTGTGGACAGCCGTTCCGTCATTGGCGAAAGCGTAATCATGCCCAACACATACATTGGCTCCGACCTCGAATTCATCGGAAAGATTGTTTCCCATAATTCCGTGATCGACCCGGAAACGGATACCATCGTCAACCTTCTGGACGCCCAGCTGGCCGGCGAACTGGTGCTTTCCGGACGGCGTCAGCACAGTTTCGGACGCTTCTGCGGATGGGTTTTCACGGCCTTCATGCTTCTTCTCATGCTCATCCCCTATTCCATTTTTCTGCTTCTCGGCGTGCGGTCGGCCGGCAAAAAGAAAATCTTCGCCTGCAACAAAAGCCCCCTCTCCCGATACACCGCCTACCATTTCTACCCGGATTGCGTCGACCTCCCGATTTACCGTTATTTCAAGGTGCTCTGCCTGGATAAGGTTCCAATGCTTTTCCAAGTGCTGCGCTGGAAAATGCGCCTCGTCGGCGATTACCCCTATGATGCCGAAGAACCCGGAACCGAGGACTTCATACGCCGCAATTATCAGAATTATCAGCCGGGCGCCTTCTGGCTTTCAGAGCTCCACCATACGGAAGAAAATTTCCTCTCCATCCTGATCGACGATCTTTATTTCGATCATAACCATTCGCTCGGGTTGGAATTCGCCACTATAGTCCGCTGCCTTATCGGGAGACTTCTTGGCAACCATGTCGATACAAAATAACATCCAGACCCCGGAACGTTTCACCCTTTGTGGAGATCCTTCTGTGGAAGCCATGCTGTCGGAAAACATGAAAGAAGTGGCGGAAGATATCGCCCGCCTCCCCTCCGCAGCCTCCATCCGGTGTGTCCTTCTGGGCGGCGGATACGGCCGCGCCGAAGGGGGCGTTTTCCGGAATCCGGATGGAACCGCTCATCTTTACAATGACATGGATTTTTTCGTCATTTCGCAGGATGTTTCCTCCGCTCGCCGGAAAGAGATCGACGCCGACCTCGGGTCCGTCCGGCGGAAATGGACCGAAAAACTTGGAATCGAGGTGGATTTCAGCCAGGCACGGCCCCGGGAATCCCTCCGTGCCGTCTCCCGAACCTTGATGTATCAGGAGCTTCAGGCGGGACATAAACTGGTTTTCGGCAGTCCCGACGCGTTCGCCCTGCTGCCGGACCCGGATTTCACCGCCATTCCGTATTCCGAAGGCGCCCGCCTGCTGATGAATCGCGGGGCAGGCCTGCTTCTGGCCTGGAACCGCCTCCGGGAAAAACAGGAACTCGACGGCGAAGACAATGATTTTGTCATCCGGAATATTTACAAAGCCGTCTTCGGATGCGGCGATGCAATGCTGATCCGGCGGAATCTTTACTGCGCGGGACTCGAAGCCAGACTGGAACGTCTGGAGTCGCTTCAGGAACTGCCGGAAGATCTCGCAAAATTTTACAGGGATGCCCTGTCCTTCAAATCGCTCCCTTATCGGGAGAAGCGGGAATGCCTCCTTGAAAAGGGGAATGCGGCCCGTTCCCTGTGGCTCCGTACGGTCGCAGCATTCTTTCTGGGAGGCACCGGCGAAAAAACGGACGCATCCACGGTTCCGTCCGTCATCCTTTCCTCCCCTGTCGCCGGGGAAGGGACTCCGCTCCGTAACTTTCTGCTGAACGGGATTGCCTTCCGTCTCGGATTGAGGGGACTGCGCTGGTTCTCCCACCCGCGCAGGGTCTTATTGGCAAACCTTTATGTTTTTCTGCTTGCAAATCCTGGAATACAGGGGTATATTACAAACAGTACCGCCGCCATAGACACATCCACATGGCTTCGAATATGGAACCGTTTTAACTAAAAGCGCAGCCAGAAAATGGATAAATTCCCGAAAAATCCCGGACACAATGTGGAAGCCGATGGGAATGAACTGGTCAGAAAGATTGATCCAAGAGTCCTGTTTCTGAGTCTGCGGACCTACTTCCCATACCTGATTCTGGGACTGATCGGACTTCTCGTTTTTCTGACATTCCTTCTTATTTTTGCTACCCGGAATTCCATGACAAACTGGACGGCGGTCGCAAAACTGTTTCACCAGACCCGGTCGGACAAGGTTCCTTCCTTCTACAAACAGCTGGATTCCAAATCCATCGCGGAACTGGTCGGAACCCATGGAACGTTGCGGCGTGCGGCGCAGCGTCTCAACATCAAGCCAAGCGAAATCGCATCCCAGTTGAGTTATGTCACGGTCGAAACGGATAAGAACAAACCCAATATCATTATGATCACCGCGCAGAACAATCAGCCGAAAATGGCGGCTGAAATCGCAAATGCGGTGGCGGAGGCGGGAGTCGAGGAATATGTCGAGCTCCAGAACAGCACGCTCAAATCCATGTTGAATGAACGGAAACGCCGCAAGGCACAGCTTCTCACGGAAATCACCGCGCTCGAAACGGACCTCTCCACCTACACTTCAAAAACGACTTCCTTCACTCCCGACGAAGAGCTCAAATATCTCCGGGGCGTCATTTCTGAACTGCTCCTCAAGGTCCAGACCGCCAATAACAAGACCTCCGAGCTCAAGGTCAAGATCGACGAAATCCAGAAGAACCTCAAGGTGGTCGACAAAGAAATCCAATACATGCACAAGGTTCATGGCAACGACCAGGCCGAACTCCACAAGATGAAAAAGGAGCTGATCCGTCTTCAGCAGCTGTATACACCAAAGAATCCCAAGGTCATCAACTTTGCGCAGGAAGTTCAGGACCGGGAAAAACTGATCGGCACCACCCCGCAGACTTCGGATGAAATCATCTATTCCTTCAACCAGGTTTATGTCTCCCTTCAGGAAAACCTGCTCCTCACCAACATCGAGCTCAAAGGATATCTTCAGAACCTTGCGGACTATCAGGTTCAGCTGAACAAAGCCCGCGAGGAATCCGCGCTGGCTTTCAAGCAGATGCCCGCCTATAATGAACTTTACCGCAAAATCGATGCACTCAAGAACAGCATACGCCAGCTGGAAAGCAGCATCAACGACCTGGATTTCCTTCTGAATTCCACGATTCCGGACCTTTCCGTTCTGGAGGTCGCGGTCCCCCCGCGTTCACCGAACCGGAGAAATGTTTATCTGCTGGCGGTCTTTCTCTCCTTTTTCATTATTGCCCTCCTGACTATGGCGGTGCTGTTCTATGAACTTCTCTTCGGAAAGATCAAATCGGTTCAGGAAATGAGACTGATTACCAGTGGCGACGCCCTGGGAGAGGTCCCATCCGAAAATCATCCGAAGATTACGGAGTCCGCGGTACAATCCGCCATGCTCGCCTCTTTCAACTCCCTGATGACGTCTCTGGAAAACAGAAAAATGCTGTTTGTCGGCGAACTGGATGAAACAGAATGCTCTGAAAAAACCATGGCATACTGGCTTGAGCACTTCGGCGTTAACGGAATGAAAGTGTTCCGGCTGAAAGTCGTCCCGGCCAAACTTCGCGAGAAGTTCCAGTTCCCGAATATCAAAGGGCCTCAGCGCGCCCCTTACGAGGAGGAGCTCATCTGCATTGAAAAGTTTGCGAACCGCGGAATTTTCGTTCACAGCGACGACCTTTTTCTCGCCCCTGCGGAATGCAATCTGCTGCAAGCCGACCTTACTATCCTTGAAAGCCATTATGACCTGATCATTCTCGAACTTGCGGAGCCCTGCTCCAAGTCGGGACAGCTTTTTGCGCAGATTTCCGGACTTGTGGACTATTCCGTTCTCTTCGCGATTTTCAACCACAGTCTGAAGGAAACGCTCCGTCAACTGATTCAGAAAAAGTCGGAAGAGTCTGAGAAAGAGAAAAAGATGGGGGTTATTCTGCTCCGGGTAATCCCCCCGTATTGGAGGGAATAATCCATGCCAGGCAGATATTCGTCTATTCTTGCAGTCGTTTTCATTCTGATCTTCACAGTCTCCTGTGCTTCCTATGTATCCGACTTCCCGGAAATCCCGGACATCGCGGAAGTCGGTGAGCGCGCCCCGGTCTCCGAAGAAGCGCAGGAACGCCAGCGCAACGAGCTCATCACGCTGGGGAAGGAACCCTTCCCGCCCTACCTGATCAACTCCGGGGATATCTTCTGGCTCAAAGTATATGACAATCCGGATCTCGAAATCCTGGACACGCTCGTAACGCCGGACGGGTTTCTGGTGGTCGGCTTGATCGGCCCGGTGAAAGTCGCCGACCTGACGATTGCCGAAGCCTCCGCGAAGATTGAAAAACTTCTCCGGGAATACATCCGGGAACCCAAGGTGGCCCTTTTCCCGCGCAGCATCAACAGCCAGCAGGCGACGCTCGCCGGAAAAGTGCAGAAATCCGGACGCTTCCCCGTCAACGCGGATATGCGACTGGCCGACCTGGTTTCCCTCGGTCAGGGCTTCCCGAACAACATGGATGACGGCCGTCAGATGGAGCTGAGCGACCTGAATGCTTCCTTGATCATCCGGAAGGGAAAACTCCTTCCCGTCGATTTCAACAAAGCCATGCATGGAGATCCCCTGCACAATATCCGCATTCATGGCGGAGACTATATCTGGATCGCCGCGCGCACAAACCGCATTGTCAGCGTCATGGGAGAAGTCTACGAACCAAAATATGTCACATGGTATGACAACACGGGCATTCTGGAAGTCATCACCAGTGCCCGCGGGCTGAAGGACACGCATTCCTCGAATGTCATCGTCATCCGCGGCGGCATCGGCAATCCCACGATCTACCGGGCGGATCTGGATGGAATTCTTTCCGGGAAGAAACCCAATCCGGGACTCAAGCCGGGCGACATCGTCTATATTCCCAAGGACGGACTCTCTGAATACAACGTATTCATCTACAAGCTCCTCCCGACCGGGCAGTTGATCAACCTTCTGCTGTCTCCAGGAAGCTTCCTCCTTGGTTACTGATTCATGGAATTGAAGTTTCTAATCTTTTTCGCGGTCCTCCTGGTGGGCGTCCCCGCAGGAATCTTTCTGGCTTACTTCAGCCGTCTGGTTGAGAAATGCTGTTTCATCGGGATGGTCACGCTGAGCGTCATTCTGAATATTTTCTCCATCAACTTCTTTTCCTTCGAGCTTTACCGCGGTTCCGTGCGCGGCATGGAAATCACGCTGGTGGATATCCTTGCATTGATTCTTGCCGCGGTCATCTTCCTCAAGAACGGAAAAATCCAGCTTCGGATTCCGGGAATCTGGTTCTACCTGATTTACTTTGTGCTGGGCATCATCTCCGTCCTCAATGCGGCGAACGGACTTTTCTCCTTTCTGGAACTCTGGAAGATGTACCGGATGCTGGTCTATTTCATCGTGATTTACAATTATCTGGAATGGCGCAAGGATTTCGACATCCTTCTCTATTGTTTCGCGGGAGTCGCCTACATGACCATCGTCTCGGTTCTCTTCCAGAAATACCTGCAGAAAATATACCAGCCGAGCGGGACTTTTCCCCATCAGAACAGCATGGTGATCTATATGGAAATGACCGGGCCGATCCTCCTTTCCATCTGGCTGAACATCAGGATGTCCACATGGAAAACATGGATGGTCGCCACCACCTTCTTTGCCATGAGCTCTTCGGCTGTCCTTTCCCTTTCCCGCGGCGCAATGCTGTTTTATCCGTTCGGATGCTTTATCGTCGCGGTGATTTCTCTCCGCTATGGACAATGGGGAAGGAAGCTGAAAATCCTCTCTTTCCTTGCCATGCTGGGAGTGCTGGGACTGTTCTTCATTCTGCCCCGCCTCATAATGCGGGTCGAAACAGCGCCCGAGGCCTCCAAGAACACCCGTATCAATCTGGCCATTGCCGCCGTCAACATGGCCAATGACAAATTCTGGGGAGTGGGAATCAACAACTGGGGCATTAAGATCAATCCGCCCTACAACTACAGCGAACACCGCACCACAAAACGTTATACGGAAGACTTCAAGGACGGCGTTGTCGAAACGATTTATATGCTCGTGGCCGCGGAGTGCGGATGGATCGGGCTGGCGTCCCTCATCCTCTGGTTCCTCTGTTATCTGTGGTTCGCGCTGCGCCTGATGGAGTTGTACGCACATACAAACATCTTTGCCGTGCCTCTGGGACTGTTCGCAGGGCTCTCGGCCATTTATGTACACTCCACGCTGGAGTGGTCATTGAAACAGACATCCAATTTTTACCAGCTGATGCTGGGCTTTGCCATTCTGGCGGTATTGTGGACATGGCACTCCGGAAAAGAAACCAGGGAATACCTTCGCGAAAACATCTTTTTCCACTGAGTTCACGGACCTTTTTCAGTCCCGCTTTCTCCGGGGGAGCCAGCGGATCACCTGCTGAATCTTCCGGTCCCAGTAACCCCATTCATGTGTGCCCGGCTCCTCGTCATAAGTAAAATCCGCCCCCAGCGATTCCAGATGGGCCTTGAAACGAAGATTCTCCTGATACAGAAAATCTTCCGTCCCGCAAGTCTGGAACAGTTTGGGCAGGGGCTTTTTCTCCCTGACGCAGCGGGCCGATTGCGCATACAGGTCGTTGATCGAACCCGGAATACCGGAAAGTTCTCCGAAAATATTGCGGAATTCCGCCCCGTTGTCCGGCATGCAGGAGGCCAGATGTTCCGGAGAAAGCGCGCCCGAAAGACTGGCGGCCGCGGCAAACCGCTCCGGATGGTTGAACGCCAGTTTGAACGCACCGTAACCGCCCATGGAAAGTCCGGCCACATACGTATCTTCCGGCCGGGTCGAAAAGCGGAAAAACGACTGCATCACCTGCGGGAGTTCCTCGCTGACATAGGTCCAGAATTTCTGTCCGCAGACCATGTCCGTATAATAGCTGCGCTGGGCATTTGGCATGATGACCGCCAGTCCGTATTGAGAGGCATAGCGCTCCACGGAAGTGCGTCGGCTCCAGATGGTTTCATCATCGGACAGGCCATGAAGAAGATACATCACGGGCGCATCCTCGGAACGGCCGACGCCTTTCAGTCCGATCTGGTTCAATGTAGGCTGGGGCAGGATCACATTGACCGACACGCACATCCCCAGGGATTCCGAAAAAAATTTGCACTCGAAAAACGCCATATTATTCTCCAGTTCGCTTATTGAATATGAAAATCGGATTAATATGACATCAAAAGCGTATTTTTACAAACTATTTTTGAGTTTTTGACTTGCCCTTGAGAAAAAACAGGGTAACTTACCGGATACCTAAAAAAACATGGAGGTTTTTCATGCGTTCTCTTATTTCAACCCTTCTTCTTTTGCTTCTTTTCACCTCAATCAGCGTCACGGCACAGGTGGTCGTGCGCGGGGAAGGCAAATTGGGCAACCCGACGCTTCAGTTCAAAGGAGTCAGCGGAGACCGTGCGCTGTCCGCCAAAGTCCAGTCCGACCTTCAGAAATGCGGCTGGTTCTCGGTCGTCTCCGGAGGAAAGAGCGACTTCATCGTGAGCGGCAAGCAGTCGGGAGCCTCGCTCACTCTGGATGTCGCAAACGGGGCGGGTGTTCCGATGTATTCGGTTTCCGCCTCGAATCCTGAAATGGACAAGCTCGCACACACGGCGGTGGACGCCATCCTCAAGAAAGAATTCGGAATCGAGGGAATCTGCCGCACGAAAATTCTTTTTTCCGCCGAGACCGGCAACCGGCAAAGGGAAATCTACATCTGTGATTTCGACGGCGGCAACATCAAGCGTCTGACCGAAAATGCAACTCTTTCGATCGAGCCCTCGTGGCATCCGGACGGCCGCTCCATCATCTACAACCAGTTTCTGCTGTCCTCCACACCGCTGGTCCAGTACGACATCGTCAACAACCGCAGCCGCGCCCTTTCCAGCCAGAGGGGAATCAACGCGGGAAAGATTTCTCCCGACGGCCGCAAGCTTGCCTTGATCATCACCACGAAAAATCAGATCGACTTGTATGTCCGCGACCTCAACGGCGGCTCTCCGGTCCGTCTCACCAACGACAATGCCGTGGAAGCCAGCCCGGCATGGTCTCCGGACAGCTCCTCCATCTGCTACGTCTCCGATAAATCCGGACGTCCCGCCCTTTACATCATCAGCGCCTCCGGCGGCACCCCGAAGAAAGTCCCCGGCGTCCTCGGCAGCGAATCCGTCTCGCCCGCATGGTCCAAGGACAACAAGCTGGCCTATTCCGCCCGTCTCGGAGGATATACCCTGAAAGTCATCGATCTTTCCGCCGCCATGGGGTACCCCGCGCCGAAGAACAACTCCAATTCGATTATCGCTGACTCTTCCGCTCCGGCCGCCGCGGGGGAAAGCCCCTCCTGGGCACCGGACAACCGGCACGTGGTCCTTTCCAGCAAAGGATCCATCTACGTGGTGGATACACGCACCAACAAATCGCGCGTCCTTATCAGCGGCAAATCCAAGTCCAGCGGCGCCAGCTGGTCGCCGCTCCTCTACTGAAAATGACCGTTCCGCAGACGAATGCCTTCGACTGGCTCAGCGGACTTGAATTCTTCGGGGTGAAACTCGGGCTGCACCAGACAAAGGCGCTTTTCGAAGAACTGGGAGCGCCCGAAAAAAACCTGAAGTTCATTCATATCGCGGGAAGCAACGGCAAGGGGTCCACCGGGGCCTTTCTGGAAGCCGCCCTGCTGAATGCCGGTTTCAAAACCGGATTCTATTCCTCGCCCCATCTGGTCGAGGTGAACGAACGCTTCCGGATCAACGGCGTCGTTCCGGACTCCGACACGGTCGCCCGGGCGATGGAGAAAGTCCGTGCCGCCGCGGAAAAACTTCTGAAACAGGATTTCCGCGTCACCTACTTCGAGGCGACCACCGCAACCGCCGCACTGCTGTTCGCGGAAGCGGGTGCGGACTTCGTGGTCTGGGAAACCGGCATGGGCGGACGTCTGGACGCCACCAACATCGTCACTCCGCTGGCAAGCGTCATCACTTCCCTCTCTCTGGAACATAAGGAATACCTCGGCGATACCCTTGCCAAGATTGCTTTCGAGAAGGCGGGAATCATCAAGCCGGGCGTTCCGGTCTTTGTCGGATGCACCATTCCCGACGAAGCCATGAGAGTCTTCATTGACCGGAGCAAAGAACTGGGCGCACCCTTTGAACAGGCGGTCATGCCCGAAGACGGACGCGTTGTTTTCGAGGACGATGTTCCGTATCAGACCCTCTGGAACGGAACCGTCCGGCTGCCCCTCCCCGGACGTTTCCAGCGGGCGAACGCCTCACTGGCACGGCTGGTCCTGCTGAACCTCGCCGCCCGGTTCGGGTTCGATCCGCAGAGGGCTCTCGACGGTTTCCGGAAAGCGCAATGGCCCGCCCGGTTTCAGGTATTCCCCCATGAAAACCTGCTCTTCGACGGCGCCCACAATCCGGAATGCGCCGGAGTGCTGGCGGACGCACTGCGGGAGGTTTATCCCGGCGAAAAGTTCGATTTCATCTACGGCTCCTTCGCAGACAAGGACACCCGCGAGTTCCTCAAGGCTCTGATCCCTCTGGCGGCATCCTTCCTGTTTGTCGGCGTGGAATCCGCCCGGAAAAGCCGTTCGCCGGAAGAACTCCGCACTCTGCTTTACGAACTCGCGCCGGAAATTCCCTGTTCCGCGACCTGCCTGAAAGACGCTCTGACACAGCCCGTTCCGAACCGGAAAGTCCTCTGCGGCTCCCTGCACCTCTGCGGAGAAGCGCTGGCAATCCGGGAACAGGCCAGCTACCGTCCTTCCTCCTTCTGAAAAAGGAGAGGGAAAAACTCGGGGAGAAGAAAAACACTTTTTGAAAAAAGCTTTTTTTCTTCTCCCCGAACCCTTCATCTTTTTTCCAAAAACTTCTAAGTTATCATTGATTGCAACGCAATCAATGATGAGTTAAAAATCTTTGGAAGAGATTGGGGTGCGGGGAAAGGGAAAGCCTTTCTTGAAAGGGTTCCCGTTCCCCGCCATTTCCTCCGGAACTTACTTCTTCGGGGCGGCTTCACGCACGAAGGTGCCGAAAGACTGGAGTTTGTATTCTCCCGTTTCGATGGCCTTGAAGATCACTTCACCGGAGTTCAGGACGACCTGATCCTTATAGAAGTCCAGAGAGGGGGATGTCTTTTTCTTGATTTCTCCGCCATTGGGCGACTTCGGATCCTTGACGGACTCTATGAACGTCACGAAATCAAGCTTCATGGCACCCTCGGGAAGGTCCGTCACGAGGAAGGTGTAAAACATCGGCTTGAAAAGATGAGCGGAAGTGGTAAAGTCATATTTCCCCAGCAGGAACGAGAAATAATCCCATCCGGCGCACAGGAACAGTTTGTTGTCCGCGCAAAAGAAGAAACCGCCCAGCGGCAGGGTGTCCGTCTGCTCCAGAATCGGATCCTCCGTTTTTTTCCGGAGGGTCTGAAGCCGGACGGAAACACTGAAAAATTCCTTCTCGAAGGACGAGATGCCCTTTTTCTGTTCTTCCGGCGTCTTGTTCTTTTCGAGGAGCTTCAGTATCTCCGGCGACAATACGTATTTCTGAATGACAAACTTTCGCTGTTCCTTGGAATCCGGTTTTTCCTGACTCAACCAGGTCCCGTAATACTTTTCCCCGACGGTCAGGTCATGTTCGCACTTCGGCGGGTCGAAGGACGAGGTCGGCATCTGGCATGCGCAAAGAAGAGCGGTCAGAACTGAAAAGACTCCGAAACAAAGCTGTTTCACCATTTTTCACCTCCATAAATTCCGGTTAAAAAAAATTCCCGGACGCCACAGCGTTTTCCGGAAAGCGTCAACTTTGATTCTTGAGAGCATTGTCCAGAGAAGCGCCCAGACTGCCGAACGACTTCGGCGCAGGCTGGGGGGTCGGCTGGTCGCCGACAGCCTTGCGCTGTTCCTCGAAAAGACGGTCCAGTCCGCGTTTGGCCAGATTCAGCATGCGGTCGAGTTCCTCCCGGCTGAACGGGACCTCCTCGGCCGTGCCCTGAACCTCGACCAGTTTGCCGGACTCGGTCATCACGACATTCATATCCACATCCGCGGAAGAATCCTCCTCGTAACAGAGGTCCAGCAGACATTCCCCGTTCTTCATCCCCACGCTGACCGCCGCAACGTTCTCGCGCATCGGAAAACGCGGAATCAGCTTGTCCTCCATCAGTTTCCGGAAAGCCAGCTGAAGCGCGACGGACGCCCCCGTAATCGAAGCACAGCGGGTGCCGCCGTTGGCGTCGATCACATCGCAGTCGATGTAAATGGTATTCGGGCCCAGTGCGACCAGGTCGATCACCGACCGGAAACTCCGTCCGATCAGGCGCTGGATTTCCATGGTCCGCCCGCTCAATTTGCCTTTGGAGGCCTCCCGCTGACAGCGCTGATGGGTCGAAGAGGGGAGAAGGCCGTATTCGCTGGTGACCCAACCGCCGGGAACGCCCTGCTGGCGCATCCACGATGGAACGCCCGGCTCAAAGGAAACGGCGCAGATCACCTTGGTCCCGCCGATATCGATCAGGGCCGAACCGGCCGGATGGGCCAGAAAGCCGGGAACGATTTTTATTTTACGGAGCTGGTCGTTGGTGCGTGAATCGATTCTTCTCATACTCTCTCTTCCATGTGTTAGAAAAAAACTTTCCGGAAGGGGCTCTCCCCGGAAAACCGGGACGTTTCCGGAATATTGTCAAAATAGCCGCTTGTCGGGAAGAAATCAACATTTCTTCAGGAAAAATGCCGTTTTTCCATTCCCTGCGGCGGCGCGAAACAAAAAAAAGCCGTCAACAACAGACTCCCTACGGCGCCCGGTCACAACGTTTATGGCTGCTTGGTTCCCCATCTGACCCGTTCACGCGCTTCCGACGCATAGGATCCGTCGTTGACGACAAAACCTATACCGAGGACGCCCTTTATCTGGACGCCTTCTTTTTCAAATCGTCTTTACTATTAGCACAGAAAGTAAAATATTCAAGGCACAAAGCGAGTTCATCCCGCAAATTTTTCCGGTCGATGATCCGGTCGATCAGGCCTTTTTTCAGCAGAAACTCCGAAGTCTGAAAGCCTTCCGGCAGATGCGCCTGGGTCGTGTCCTTGATGACGCGCGGACCGGCAAAACCGATCAGGGCCTCGGGTTCCGCCACGATCAGGTCTCCCAGCGAAGCGAAACTGGCGGTCACGCCGGCCGTCGTGGGATGGGTCATGACAACGATATAAGAAAGCCCCTGCTCCTGATGCCGTTCGAGGGCGGCGCTGGTCTTGGCCATCTGCATGAGACTGATCATGCCTTCATACATCCGCGCGCCGCCGCTGGCGGTCACGATGACGAGGGGGAGTTTTTTGGCGGTGGCAAGCTCCACCAGACGGGTCACCTTTTCACCGACGACCGCGCCCATGCTCGCGCCGAGAAAGCGGAAGTCCATGACTCCGAGCGCGTAAGGGATTCCTTTGAGTTTCGCCAGACCGCAGACGATCGCGTCCTTGAGTCCGGTTTTCTCCTTGCTGGCGATGAGTTTTTCGGTATAGGAGGCAACGCCTTCGAACTTCAGGGTATCGACCGATTCCAGAAGAGCGTCGACTTCCTTGAAGGTGCCTTCATCGGTCAGAAGGGCAATCCGCTGCTGGGCGGTCATGGGATAGTGGCATCCGCAGCGAGGGCAGACATTCAGGTTTTCCTCCCGCTTCTTCGTAAAATTCATTTCTCCGCACTTTTTGCATTTTTCCCAGAGTCCCTCTGGAATTTCCTTCTTTTTCAGCGGTTCCGTCGCGGTGAGTCCGGAATGGTGGGAGGAAGAATTCACGGGAGTTCCGCTGAGCGTCGAATACTTCGATTTTCCAAACAGTAGAGCCATAATATCAATCCCTTTGTCTTCGTGCAAGCACCATGATGTTTACTTCGGCAGCCCCCGCGTCGAGCAGCGTCCGAGCCGCCGCCGCGAGAGTGGAGCCCGTCGTCATAACGTCGTCGATCAATAATATACACCGTCCCCGGCAGTTTGTCGAGCCGGAAATTGAAAACGCCTTCTCCAGATTCCGGATTCGGGCGTCGCGATCCAGTTTTGCCTGCTGGCGCGTCCACTTCGTCCGCCGGAGAAGATTCGCCGTCGGGACCCCCAGTTCCTTTCCGACCACCTTCGCCAGCAGTTCCGACTGGTTGAAGCCCCGCTGGAGGAACCGGAACCAGTGCAGCGGCGTGGGCACCAGCAGGTCCGTCTTCACCCCGGAGGAACGCACGGATTCGGCGGCCAGACGTCCCAGCGCGCGGGCCAGTTCCGGCTGTTCCCGGTATTTGAAACGGTAGATGACCTCCTTGACCGCGCCGTCCATCCGGAAAACGGCGATGCCCCGTTTCCACGGGAATTTGCGCCCGGCGGCAAGGCATTCCGGGCAGACCTCCAGAATCCCGCTGTGTTCTCCTCCGCAGGACGGACACGCCGGCTCCCGGATAAAGCGGAAGCTCTTCAGGCATTCGGCGCAGAACTGGTTCGCTCCGCCGTCAAAGGGAACGCCTCCGCAAACCGGACAGTTCAGCGGCAGATACATGCCCAACGCTTTTTCAAAATGTTCCCATTTCAAGGCCATTATTCACATCCGGACGTTTGATTTTCCTGCTTTGGAAGGTTATTGTATATAATATAGAACCATTTTTAACAGGAGACAATCCCGATGGGCGAAAGTTTTTTACAGAATAATTTTGCAAACCGCATCGGCGGCAGCATGTTCGGCAAAGATACGAAAATTTATAAGTTTGAAAAAATCAAGCGCGCCAAACGCGAAGCCATCGCAAAGAATCCGGGCATCGAAATCATCGACATGGGCGTCGGAGAACCCGACGACATGGCATTCCCGTGCGTCGTGAAGAAGCTCTGCGAGGAAGCCGCCAACTGGGAAAACCGCATCTATGCCGACAATGGCATCAGCGAATTCAAGCAGGCCGCCGCCCGCTATATGGAAGCGCTTTATCATGTGACTCTCGACCCCGAAAAGGAAATCTGCCACGCCATCGGAAGCAAGTCCGCGCTCTCCCTCCTGCCCGCCTGCTTCATCAATCCCGGCGACATCACCTTCATCACGGTTCCCGGCTACCCGGTCCTCGGAACCTGGACGGAATACCTCGGCGGAACCGCGGTCAAGCTCCCGCTCCGGGAGGAAAACGGGTTCCTGCCCGATCTGGACGCGATTCCGGAAGATCAGCGCAAGCGCGCCAAACTGCTGTATTTGAACTACCCGAACAACCCGACCGGCGCTTCCGCAACATTCGAGTTCTTTGAAAAGGCCGTCCGCTTCGCCCGCGAAAACGAACTGCTGATCGTCAGCGACGCCGCCTATGCTCCGTTGAACTTCCAGGGCAAACCGCTGAGCATCTTCGCGGTCCCGGGCGCCAAAGACGTCGCCGTCGAACTCCACAGCATGTCCAAGGGCTTCAACATGACCGGCTGGCGCTTGAGCTGGGTCTGCGGCAACGAGCTGGCTGTCAAGGCTTTCGCAAACGTCAAGGACAATGCCGACAGCGGACAGTTCATCGCGATCCAGAAGGCCGCCACCGCCGCGCTCGACGATCAGGCGTCCATCACCCCGATGATCAGTGAAAAATACGAACGCCGCCTCAAGAGCATGGTCGACACCCTGAAGAAACTCGGCTTCAACGCCAAGGTTCCCGCAGGTTCCTTCTATCTCTACGTCAAGGCGCCAAAAGCGGCGTCCGACGGTTCCGTTTTCGCCTCTGGCGAGGATTTCAGCCAGTGGCTCATCAAAAACAAGCTGATCAGTTCCGTACCCTGGGACGACGTCGGCAGCTATGTGCGTTTCTCCGCCACTTTCGTAGCGCGCGGCGGGAAAGACGCCGAGGAAAAGGTGCTTGCGGAATTCGCCCGCCGCCTCTCCGACGCAAGGTTTACGTTTTAAACAGAAATTCACCGGAGAAAACGGCACGGAAGCCGCAGAAGAATTTCTCTGCTGCCGCTGTTCGTGCTTTCCGTGCTGTAATGAAAGGATTTTCCCATGAGAAAAGACAGGCGATACAAAGAAGAAGAGACCGTCCCGGTTCCCGTTTACGACGCGTCTCTGACGCTTCCGGTCATAGCGATTGTGGGGCGTCCGAATGTCGGAAAATCCTCACTTTTCAACGCTATTCTCCGCAAAAGACAGGCGATCGTCCATTTCGACAGCGGCGTTACCCGCGACCGCATCACCTCCAGCGGAGTTCATGACGGACGCCGGTACAACCTGATCGACACCGGCGGACTCGGCATGTTCACCGGGGAAAAGAAAAACATCGGATTCTGGGATCAGGCCATCGAGGGACAGGTCGAAGCCGCCATCGAATCCGCGGTGACGATTCTATTTGTTGTCGATATCTCTTCCGGACTGACTCCTCTGGACAGCGAAATCGCAGAACGTCTCCGTGTTTCCGGAAAAAAAGTGATCCTCGTTGTCAATAAAGCCGACAATGAAGCCGCGGGAGAAGGGGTGCTGGATTTCCATAAACTCGGGTTCGGTAAAATTCACCCGGTTTCCTGCCTTCATCGCCTAGGCATCGACTCCCTGATGGACGATGCTCTGGAGGGCGTTCCGAAAAACACGGTCTCTGACGGTTCCGAAAACGAACCCAGTCCGCTTCGCATCGCGGTGCTCGGACGTCCGAACGTCGGAAAGTCCTCCATCGTCAACCGGATCCTCGGGGAAGAGCGAGTGATTGTCAGCGACATCCCCGGCACCACCCGCGACGCGGTGGATATCCAGTTCACCCTCCACTGCGGCGATGAAGATGTCGCCGCGGTTCTGGTGGACACCGCCGGACTGCGCAAAAAATCCAAAATCGACGAAGCCGTCGAGCGCTACAGCATGATGCGCGCGGAAGAAGCACTGGAAAAATGCGACATTGTCCTCTTCGTCATCGAGGCGACCACCCACATGTCCACCTCGCAGGACAAAACCATCTCCCGCATGATCATCGATTCCGGCAAGGGCTGCATCATCGTGGCCAACAAGAGCGACACCTGCACCGATGTCAAGCGGAAGGAACTGATCGACGAACTGCAAAATTCCCTCCCGATGATGCGATATGCGCCGCTGGTTCTGGTCTCCGCGAAAAAGGGCTCGAACTTCGGGGAACTTTTCGAGGCGATCGCCGAACTCCGGGCCCAGATGTCCATCAAGGTTTCGACCTCCGTTCTGAACAAGGTCATCACGGACGCGCAGAAGAAAAATCTGCCGCCCGTCATCGGAGGCCGCCCGTTCCGCATTTACTACGGAACCATGATCGGAAACCGTCCTCCGCGCTTCTCCCTGTTCGTCAACGATCCGAAACTCTGCGCGGAACATTACCGTATCTATCTGGAAAACTACTTCCGGAAGTCATTCACTTTCACGGGTTTTCCGATCCGGCTTGTCATGAAGCCGCGCCGGCGCGAGGAACTGTCCGACATCCTCCAGCGCAAGGAACAGTTCAAGCGCGCCAAGCGGCAGGCGGACTGGGACAAGCACCTCAAGCCGTCCCGGAAGGAAGAAGAGGAATTCCCGGAAGACAATTGATCCGTTCCGGGAAAATCTCCGATGAATTGTTCCCCTCCGGTCCTTAAGGAACCGGAAGGGAACTCATGAAAAAAAGGTTTCCCGGAAAAGACACCCGCGACCTCCATTCCTCCCCCCCCCCCCC
>Ga0209373_10000162_pt1 | contig 144004 bp, 156 predicted proteins | sample Higcelweek5metaG_FD_187173 | JGI IMG/M metagenome (GOLD analysis project Ga0209373, IMG submission 187173) | Freshwater pond sediment microbial communities from the University of Edinburgh, under environmental carbon perturbations - High... | ecosystem: Environmental > Aquatic > Freshwater >... | reverse complement strand
CTCGGATACCAGCGGTCGATCTGTACGACCTGCCGTCCTGCCCAATCAGCCTTGTACTGGATTTGGCGCATCAACTCGCCCCAGCCGGCATCGGCAATGGCTTTGCTCAGTCTTGGGTTACGGATCAGGTTCTTCACTGCAAGCGTTTCGGCACAGACCACTTGGTTCTCGTTAATCAGTCTGCGGGACAGCTTATGCAAGCCGTCCAATCGGCAATCGGCGATTTTCGCGTGAATACGCGCTACCTTCAGTCTGGCCTTGGCGCGGTTGGCCGAGCCGAGTGTCTTTCTGCTCAGCCTGCGTTGTGCTTTGGCCAGCCGGGCCGCGTATTTAGCCGCATGGCGGGGATTGCCGACCCGTTCGCCCTCGCTGGTGACGAACAGGTCTTTCAGGCCCAGATCAATACCGATCCTGTTCGGCGTGATGGGCAACGCTTCCGCCTCAAATTCACACAAGCAGGATACGAAGTATCGCCCTGCGCAGTCTTTCGAAACCGTGACAGTAGAGGGATTGCACGGAAGCGGACGACTCCAGCGAATATTCAGCGGAGTTTTCGATTTGGCCATGAACAGTTGGCCATCGCGGTAGATGAAAGCCGACCGAGTGAACTCAGCCGACTGCCGATGTTTCTTGCTTTTGAACACCGGGTACTTCGTGCGGCCTGCAAAGAAGTTCTTGAAGGCGGCCTGCTGGTGACGAAGACACTGCTGCAAGGGAACACAGGAGACATCGTTCAGCCAAGGAAACTCGCCGGACTGTTTGATCCGTGTCAGCTCTGCACTGGCTTGCAGAAAACCAACCTTTTCCTGCCGCTGGAAGAACGCATCGGTTCGCCAGCGCAGGACATGGTTATAAACGAAGCGCACACAACCAAACGTCTGAGCCAGCAATTGAGCCTGCTCAGGTGTTGGGCAGAAACGGTATTTGTACGCACGGCTAGCCATGCGTCACATTTTATCAAGACTACTGTAAAGATAGCCAGTCAACTGAAGGAAGCGAGAACAGGGGCCACTGGTGTGGCCGCGCTATCCCTCCCCACACTGAAGTACGGGGTCTCTCGCGCAAAACTGATGACTAGAATCAATACAACAGCGCTCCATCAGCATGGACAGCTCAGGCAAGCGGCGGAAGCCCGCGTATTGCAGGATAGCTGGGGCCGTCAGTTCCGCTACCTGCGCCTGTCCCTCACCGATGTTTGCAACATGCGCTGCACCTATTGCCTGCCCGACGGCTATCAGCGCAGCCATAACGAGTCTTTTCTGAATGTCGATGAGGTGCAGCAGTTAGTCAGCAGCTTTGCCGCGCTGGGCACCCATAAAATCCGCTTAACCGGCGGTGAGCCCTCCCTGCGTAAGGATTTGCCACAGATTATTGAGCGCTGTAAAACCACGCCCGGCATTGAGAAAGTCGCCGTCACCACCAACGGCCTCAAACTGGCGCGCCATCTCGCCGACTGGAAAGCCGCTGGCTTGGATCAACTGAATGTCTCGGTGGATAGCCTATCGGCGGAGAGCTTTGCGCTGATTACCGGGCACAACCGCTTGCAGCAGATTTTGAGCGATCTGGATCAAGCCCTAGCCGATGATTGGGTCATCAAGGTCAATGCGGTGTTGCTGCGCCAGCAAAACGACCGCGAGCTTCCGGCTTTCCTCGACTGGCTGCGTGATCGCCCGCTGACCCTGCGCTTTATCGAGCTGATGCGCACCCACGACAATGTGGACTTCTACCAACGCCATCACCTGCGCGGCGAACTCTGGATGCAGCAGCTCATGCAACAAGGCTGGCAAGAACTGCCCCGCGCCGAAGAGGCAGGCCCGGCCCGTGAGTTCCAGCACCCCAACTATGCGGGGCGGATCGGCTTTATCCTGCCCTATGCCCCCAGCTTCTGTGCCAGTTGCAACCGGCTGCGGGTTTCCGCGCGTGGGGATTTGCACCTCTGCCTATTTACCGAACAAGGCCACAGCCTGCGCGATTTGCTGCAATCACCTGAGCAACAACCCGCCTTGCAACAACGCTTACGCCAATTGCTAACCCTAAAAACCGAACAGCATCCGCTGCTGCTGGAACAAAGCGGCGGCAATCGCCATTTTGCGGCCATTGGCGGCTAACATCCCTTTACCTGTCTTGCGGCTCAGCCGCCGCTCAAGGAGTCTCCATGTCCGCTCATCACCACCACGCCGAAGCCGCCTTTGTGCCCCTGTCCATTGCCGTGCTCACCGTCTCCGACACCCGCACGCCGGAAACCGACAGCTCCGGTAACTTGCTGGTAGAACGCCTGACCAGCGCGGGCCACAGACTCATCAGCCGCGCCATTGAAAAAGACGACATCTACCGCTTGCGCGCCCGCGTTTCCGAGTGGATTGCCGACCCCAGCATTCAAGTGATTCTAACCACCGGCGGCACCGGCTTCTCAGGCCGCGACAGCACCCCGGAAGCGCTGGGCGTATTGTTCGACAAGCACATCCAAGGCTTTGGCGAACTGTTCCGCCAGGTCTCCATTGCCCAAGTCGGCCCCTCGACGATCCAGAGTCGCGCCTTGGCCGGATTTGCCAACAACACCCTGATTTTCTGCCTGCCCGGCAGCAACAACGCTTGCCGCACCGGCTGGGACGAAATCATCGCCAACCAACTGGATGCCCGCACCAAGCCCTGCAACTTTGTTCCGCACCTCACCGGCGGCCATCACCACCACGGAGCCTAAGCATGGAACTGACCCACTTGGATGCCCAAGGCCGTGCCAGCATGGTCGATGTAGGCGACAAAGCCATCAGCCGCCGCGAAGCCGTGGCCGAAGTCTGGGTGCACATGCACCCCAGCACCTTGCAGCGCATCCTTGAGGGCGGTTTCGACAAGGGTGACGTGTTCGGTGTGGCGCGGATTGCCGGTATTCAAGCCGCCAAACGCACCGCCGAACTGATTCCCCTCTGCCACCCGCTGATGCTGAGTAAAGTGCAGGTGGAGCTGACCGCCGAACCCGAACAACAGCGCGTCCATATCGAAGCCCGCTGCCGTTTAGACGGCAAAACCGGCGTGGAGATGGAAGCCCTGACCGCCGCCTCGGTCGCCGCCCTGACCCTCTACGATATGTGCAAAGCCGTCGATCCGGCCATGACCATCGAGCACCTGCGGGTACGGGAAAAAACCGGCGGCAAAACCGGCCACTGGCAACATCCGGAGTGCAGCCCATGAAAGTTCTGTTTTTTGCCGCGCTGAAAGAACAGCTCGGCATAGAGCAACTGGACTGGCCCCACCCCGCCGCCACACTGGGCGAACTGCGCCAACAGCTGATGGCTCAGTCGCCCGAATGGCAGCAGGCTTTTAGCCGTTATGCCCAGATGGCAGCGGTGGATCAAAGCCTCAGCCCCGACAGCACGCCCTTAGCCGGTGTGCAGGAAGTGGCCTTCTTCCCCCGCGTCACCGGAGGCTAGGATGATCGCCCTACAACGCGAACCCCTCGACCTGAACGCCCTCAACGCCCAACTGGAAAGCCCGAACGGCGAAACCGGAGCTGCCGTGACCTTCTGCGGCACGGTGCGCGACGACGGCCAAGTGATCGCCCTTGAACTCGACCACTACCCGGCCATGACTGAACCGGCCATGCAGCAGTTAGTCACCGAAGCCCAGCAGCGCTGGACACTGGCCAAGGTACTGCTGATTCACCGCGTGGGCCGCATTGAACTGGGCCAGCCGATTGTCTGGGTCGGTGTTACCAGCGCCCACCGCGCCGAAGCCTTTGCCGCCTGCGAGTTTTTAATGGATGCCCTGAAATCCCGCATTCCACTGTGGAAGAAAGTGCATTACCGCGATGGACGCAGTGAGTGGGTAGAGGCGAAAGGCAGTGATGTGCAGAGGGCGGAGCGGTGGGACAGCAACACTTCCTATTGATAGCAGTGGTCGAGCACGGCCTGCGTGTTTAATATCTCACCCCAAACAGCTTGGTGTAAGGTTTGCCTATGTCTCCCACCGTATTCCGTGAGGGCCAATTCCGATTCTTCTTTTTCTCACGGGAAGAGTCGCGCATTCATGTCCACGTTGCACACCCAGACGGCGAAGCAAAATTTTGGCTTACACCACACATCCACCTCGCGACTTCTGTAGGCTTGAGTCAAAGGCAGCTGTATGAAGCTCAATTGATGACCGAAGCCCACACTCAGGAGATCACCGATGCTTGGAACCGCCATTTCAGCGCCTGAAGTCACTGTCACCCATATCTCGAAACATGGCTTTTGGTTATTGCTTGGGGATGAGGAACTTCACCTCCCCTTTCAAGACTTCCCTTGGTTCCGGCAGGCAACTATTGACCAGTTACTGCATGTTGAATGGCCAACACCCGACCATCTCTATTGGCCTGAGCTTGATATAGACCTTTCCATTGAGTCTATCCGCCATCCGGAGGCTTTTCCTTTGGTTTCAAAGGATTATTGATAGATGAGACGCTCAGGACTTAAACACTAAATGCCGCTTAGTAAAATCTGAATATATATACTCAAAATAAACCACCCAACACACAAGGAAATACGTGTGGAAAAGCACATACTGAGAATCAGCGGCATTATTCCAAATACACTCAAAGAGATAGACATTAAACTTGATGGGCGAAATCTTATCATTACAGGCGGTAATGGCTCCGGAAAAACTTGCTTACTGCGCGAGCTTTATCGAAAAACCTACCTATTCATAGCCCAGAAAAGAATGGCTGACATGGAAAATATTCGAGAAAACCTCTCTAGTTTACGAGGAGCTTTACCTTCCAAAATCAAAGGCACCAGCGAGTACACCAAACTTCTAGGACATATAAACACACATCAAAAAAAACTCGATGAAATTGAGGGTGGCTTAAAACTTGAAATACTTAATAATATCGAATTTTCTGCCAATCTCGATGACCAAACAGCCCTACTAAGGCTATTCGAAGCTAATAGAACCTCCTCAATTTCACATGCAGATACAGCAATGGGATTGAACACGGATAAACAGGAAGCACTTTTAGAAAAAAACAAGGAAACAAACTTTGGCAATAGATTGGAACAACACCTTGTAAACCTAAAAAGCAGGAGGTCTTTAGCTATTACCGAAGAAAATAATCAGGAACTGGCAGAAAAAATATCAGATTGGTTTGAAAAATTTGACAAAAATCTACAAACCTTACTTGAAGATGAATCAGCCAAACTTAAATTCAACTCAAATAAACTAAAATTCACCATCAGTCAAGATGGCAAACCTGAGTATACATTTCAATCATTATCCTCAGGATATCAAGCAATCTTTGAAATATATGCCGACTTACTCATGCGCACTGAATACTTTGAAATAACGCCCGACAATCTGACAGGAGTCGTTTTTATCGACGAAATTGATGCTCACTTACACATATCATTACAACGACTAATATTCCCATTCTTCACAAAGTCATTTCCAAAAATACAGTTCTTTATCACAACACACTCACCCTTTGTACTTACATCAGTTGAAGACACTGTAATATTTGACCTAACAAAAAACTCTCAAATCGATGAAGACATCTCGATGTACTCATACACATCAATCATACAGGGCTTACTCGGAACTAAATCAACATCACTGCTGCTTGATGAAGCAATAAGCGAGATTGCCAAGATAATAAACTCAAACAATATAGATTATTTAAAACTGGAAACGCTACTAAACAAACTGAGACCCAATGAAGATAAACTTGATAGCAAATCCAAGTCTTTCTTCCTGATGGGCGAAAATGCTCTACTGGATAAGGAGGCATAAGTGTTCAAAGTTGTAAGACTAGGTAAAGCTCCTACCTGCTTAATAAGCAAAAAGTACAACGACCCTGAGGTCGTTAAGCATTTACGAGAAATGTTTCATGACAAGTGTTACTTATGCGAACAAACAGATCTATCAGCACCAGAAATAGAGCACTTTGAGCCCCATGAAGGCGATGACACCCTAAAGTACGATTGGAATAACCTTTACCTTGCATGCAGTCGTTGCAATAGCATAAAGAGCCATACTCACAAAAATATTTTAGACTGCTGCTCCGACGAAATAGATGTTTTCAGATCTATTAAGTGCCTACCGCCTATTTCGCCAAATGAGCCGATACAAATTTCCGCTGAAGATCACAAAGAAGACCAGAGAGTTATTAACACTGTAGCGCTTTTACACAAGTGTTTTAACGAAGAGAATACGGCATTAAGGGGGATAACGCGGGAGGTTCTGATCGAAAAACTATTTGATCACTATACAGAGTTACTAAACCACAGGAGAACCATTGTAGATAAGCGAAAAACCGAAGAAGAAAAAAAACAGGCGCAAGCAAGAATCGAAGTAATGATTAAAGGTAACTTTGAGTTCTCAGCATTCTGGCGTTGGTATGTGCTGACTGATAAAAAGTTAAGAGAGCTATTAAATGAATCTATAGATTTTTAGCCCGTAGCCGCTAGGCAATCCACCACTGCTCAATAGCCTCCCCGCTGCCTCTTTTAAGCAACAGCGCCGTGACCCATCCCAAGGCACTGCATAGGCAAAATCGGAACATCCATGATGCTCTATGCTCTATACCGCACTCCACTGTGGAAGAAAGTGCATTCGTTGACCACAATAGGTTATATCCGCGGCCGCCCTCTAATAACTCATTCAAGCCGAAGCCGCTACTCGGCTCGGCTCGGCTCGGCTTAATTCCAACGCTAGGCATATTTGGCCAAAATGGAGAACCAAGGAATGGTTTTGAATTGTGGCATCCAACAAATTAGAAGCTACTTTCTTTTTGCTTTATTTATTGGACTGGTTTTCGTTTTAGGATGGATATTTTGGAACCTATTCATCGTGGCGGAGTCTAGCGTGGGATTTACCAATCGCAGTAGCAGTGGAGTAAGCGTTTACAAAATAACTCTCGATGATGAAGTAATCTATGATGGCTTGCCAAAATATCATGGCCCTAGCGTGAAACCTTCCGAGCATGCCCATTATTTTGGCTTTTTTAAGCCACGCGGCAAGCTGCATATGACCGTTTATTTCATCGACATTAACGGAGAGAAATTTACTGCCTCCCATGAATTGGATCATCGTACTGGGCGTTGTGAGTTTTACTGTGGAATAGACAACCAGCACACGCTTAATTGTGTATGTGATGATATTTTTGATTTTGGTCATTGAGAAGAAAACGCAATGGGCTATATGAACTATGGGGAATTCGAACCCGTAGGGTGGATTCGCCGACAGGCAATCCACCAATCTAACCGCCAACCCACTGCCATGAGCATGAGCACTTGCCAGTGATAGCACTGAACGATAGCATTCGGCGATGAACAAGAAGCACCAAAAAACGCTGCGTGCCATCTTCAGCAAGCCAACCTCACCTGCCATCATCTTTGCTGACATTGAAGCATTGATCATTGCTTTAGGCGGTGAAGTACAGGAGCGTGAAGGCTCACGCGTCAAAATAACCATTGCCAACGAGCAGTGGCGCTGCCATCGCCCTCACCCGGGCAAAGAAGCCAAGCGCTATCAGGTTGAAGAAGCGCGTGAACTGCTTGAGCGTATTGGAGTCCGTCCATGAACACCATGCACCATAAAGGCTACACCGCACGCATTGAATTTGATGAGCGGGATAATCTCTTTATTGGCCGTATTCTGGGTCTACGCGCCATCATCAGCTTTCAGGGTGAGACCGTCTCTGAACTGCGCCAAGCTTTTGAATCAGCCATTGAGGATTTCCTGAGCGACTGTGCGGCACAGGGCATCAAACCCGAAAAGCCAGCCTCTGGAAAACTCATGTTACGCATACCGCCAGAAGTACATGGGGCGGCAATCCTTGCAGCACAGACGGCGGGCAAAAGTCTCAATCAATGGGCTACAGAGGTGATTCAATCGGCGACTCATGCTTAGCGTCCTTCTCACGTTAATCATAGGCTCGTCAGCACTCTAGTCCGTAGGGTGGATTCGCCGCTCGGCAATCCACCACTGCTCAATACCCCCGATGCCAATTTTAAGCAACAGCGCCATGAGCTATCCCAAGGCACTGCATTAGGCGGGGTCGGCATGTCTGTAACGCCCTAAAGACACTGGTGTTTTGGTGTTTTGCTATCGCGAAAACACCCTACAGGGCCTTCTCTCGGGCTACCTTGCTTTACTTACGATTCCGAATATACTCGTCAATTTCAGCTTTACGCTCATCAGCAAGCGAAGCATCAATCGCATCCCATATTCTAGTATTCGGGCTCAACTTACAATAATCTTCAATTTGCTGGCGCACATAGTCAACACCATACTTTGGCGATTGGGATAATACAAGTGCAACCCTAGATGCTATATCACCTCCAACAACAAAAGCAGTAGGCTTTAACATCTCCTGATTAATTTCACCGTAATTAATTTTGCCGCTATTAAGTGATCGACAAGTAGCCCATCGCGGCTTAGCCATTAACTCTGCATATAAATTATTCAGAGCTCGGCTAGCAGCATCATTCAAAGATATATCTCCCGCCACAGAGCACTCTTGCTCAATAGATTTGCGATGTTGAATAGCATAATCCGGATTCTTAAGAACTAAATCCCTATAAAAAATCTGGATTGGAGTACTTTCAGTGTAACTCTTACCCATTAACTCTCTCGTTATCATAATCATGTTTATAATAACTGATTGTTCGCCTCGCGCTTTAGTCATATTAAGATCGCGACAACTATATGGTGACTTTCCGCTAAGCATCGCTACTTTATCGTCACCATCACCACAGCCGCTTAATGCCGTCATCACAAAAAAGCAGAGCAAACACTTAAAAACAGGGTTTAATTTCATATCCTTTGCCTCTTTAAAAAGAAATACGACACTCGGCATTCGCCTCATAACGAGCAAAAGCGGCCTTTAACTTCAAATTTACGACAGCAGGCTTATCCAGCACTTCGGCAAGTAACTTTGCATCTTGCTCAGAAAGCGTTAGTGCCTGCTCTCGTTCAATAACTTGTTTGGCTTTTTCAATAGCCGCATTAAGAACAAATGAGTTAATACTCGACACCCCCGTAATAGCAGCGGCTTTAGACAGCAAAGCCTGCGTATCAAGATCAACCCGAGCGGTAATTCTAGGCAGTACAGAAGGCATATTTCCCACCCCGTTACACAAAACTAATGTGTCAAAGTGGCACCTTTAGAGCATGTACCCAACGCTCAAAAAAATCAAATTTTGCGCCAAAGTGGCACACTGGCCGCTCATCTGAAGCTGAGGCAACAGGCTCCGCACCAGCCCGTAGGGTGGATTCGCCGCTAGGCAATCCACCATTGCTCAATAACTTCCCCGCTGCCTCTTTATAAGCAACCGGCACGCCAACACTCAGAGCGCTGGTGTTTTGCTATCGCGAAAACACCCTACAGGTCCTTATCCCGGACTACCTCACCGCCCCCTGATTGCGATAGGCTCAGCAGCTTACCTAAACAGAGAGTCTCCCATGGCCAAGAAAGCAACCGCCCGTCACATCCTCGTTAAAACCGAAGCCCAGTGCACTGAGCTAAAAGCCGCCATCGAAGGCGGTGCCGATTTTGCCGAAATCGCCAAAAAACACTCTGGCTGCCCTTCCGGTCGTGACGGCGGCAACCTCGGTTCCTTTGGCCCCGGCCAAATGGTGAAAGAGTTTGATGTGGTCGTATTCAGTGCGCCCATCAATGTCGTGCAAGGCCCGGTGAAAACTCAGTTCGGTTATCACCTGCTCGAAGTGACCAGCCGTCAGGACTAAGGTTGCTGTGGATGCAGCTCCTAAGGTGGATTTGCCGACAGGCAATCCGCCACTGCATCAAGCTAATGCCATAGAAGGCTTTCTCGTCAGCCCCCATAAGCCACCGCGCTCAGCGCATGCCCCCTCAATGAACAGTGGACATTAGGTCAAGAGGGAGTACTGTGGGGATACGTCTCAAGGTCGCGTGAAGTCTTGCAGGGGCTTTAACACAGAACCCACAAGCCCAAAGGCTACGAAGGATGCTCAATCAGCGGACTCGCTGATTGAATCGCACGTCACTGGAGTACGTTCGTTATGGCTATGACTTGGGAAAGCGCTGAGGCCCATTGGCCCGAATTCAAAGGCCAACTGAAAATCCGCTGGGGCAAGATCACCAATGCCCACTTGGACGCCATCGCTGGAAAACGCGCCAATTTGCTGACCACTCTGCAAAAAGCCTACGAAATCCCAGCCGAAGAAGCTGAAAAACAAGTTGTCAGCTTTGAGCAATACACCAAGGACATCAAGCCCAAAACGGCTGCTTGATTCCGCGCTAATTGACCGGTGCAATGCCGGTCATCTCTGGCTTAAGCTGATCCAACGCACCGCACTGTAAAATAAAATCGACTCAAATGGCCTAAGCTACGCCTCCAGCCTTGCCGCATAGCATACTGAAACACCCCCGCCGCTAAAAATCCCTTATCAACGCTCAGCCTTAGAGATCCCGTTATGATGCCTTCAGATAAACCACGCAGCCGCCGACTCCGCAAAAAACTCCACGTGGGCGAATTCAAAGAATTGGGCTTTACCTTTGCGGCAGAATTGCAGTCCCCGCTTACACCCAAGGATGAAGAACTGCTGATTGACCGTTTTCTGGCCGAAGTCGTTGAGGCGCGCGCCCTGACACTCTGCGGATGGATCACCGGAGGCTTTATTACCGCCTATGGCCGAGGCTCCGCCACAGACGAAGACCGTGAAGCTATTCAGGCATGGCTTGCCGCCTGCCCAGCCTTAAAGAACGCACAAGTCAGACCGCTGGTTGATGCTTGGTATGACTTTTGGTATGAAAATGAAGTTTAACGTTTAATTAGGCTGGCTTCCTGCGGGCGGGCATAAGCAGCGAGCTGCTGGCCCTCCCCTCTAAAACCCTCAGCCTAACGCCCGCCTCACAGCAGCAACACATCCACTAGGGTTCCACCTTTAATCTCTGCCACATCCGCCGCGATATGCAGCAAGGCCTCAGAGCGCGCCAAACCCGCCAGCGCCGCCGAACCCTGATCGACGAGGACTTCCACCTGTGAAGGCTCGGTGTCATAGACCAAGGCCGCCCGCAAATACTCATCGCGCCCCGGTTTGCGTTTGTAGTCGCGAGCCAACGGCAGGCGCACTAGGCGAGGCAACGGATGGCGCGAACCGCTGAGCTGGTTCAGCGCGGTAATCAGAAAGAGTTCACCACAGACCAAGGTAGACACCGGATTGCCGGGTAATCCCAAAAAGGGCGTGCCCTTAACCCGCCCCCAAGCCACTGGCTTACCGGGCTTGAGTTTGACCTTCCAGTGCAGCAGCTCGCCTAGCTCCTCAATACAGCGTTTGAGCCAATCCGCCTGCCCCACCGACACGCCACCGGAACTGACGATCAAATCGGCCTGCTGCGCGGCTTGTTTGAGGGCTTCACGGATTTTATGTGGATCATCCGGGACGATACCCAGATCAATCACCCGCACCCCAGCTTGATGCAGACGCGCCAGCAAATAAGGCCGGTTGCTGTCGAAGATGCTACTCTCGCCCATGGGCATACCCGGCGCACACAGCTCATCTCCCGTGGACAATACCGCCACCACTGGCTGACGATGCACCCGCAGTTCTGCCAAACCTTGGCTGGCTAGCAGCATGATATGGCGCGCTTCAATGCGGGTTCCGGCTTCTAGCAAACATTGGCCGGGCTGAATGTCTTCACCCTGCCAGCGGATATGCTGACCCGGTTTGACGCTTTCCTGCACGCTGACGCTGTCATGCGTAAAGATGCAGTACTCCTGCATGACCACGGAGGCCGTGCCTGCTGGTACGCGCGCGCCGGTGGTAATCCGCATGGCCGCGCCCGCTGCCAAGGCTTCATTGCTGTCACTTCCGGCCAGACGCAGCCCCTGCAAGGGGAAAGTACCCGGCGCAGCAGCCACCGCCTCCGCACCCAGTGCAATGCCATCCATCGCGGCATTATCAAAGCGCGGGTTAGCCACACTGGCCAATATCGACTCGGCCAGCACCATGCCTAGGCTGTCCGTCAGACGGCGAATTTCCACCGGCAAGGGTGAGAGCGACTCCACGAGCTTCTCTTGCAGCGCGCTGACATTCAGCAACGCCGGTTCAGCACAGGGATCCATGGACATGATTATTCCTCAGCTCGAAAGCCACGCGAAACATGGCCGGGATTTTTGCAGGCTCAGCGGCCTGAGCATCACCTGAAAGGATGCCTGAGCGCCCAGAACAGCACCAGCCTTGCTCGGCGCAAACACCGAGCAAGACCCTGACGATTGCGCCCTAAGCGCGCCGCCAGCCGATGCCTAAGGCTTTAGATCTGACCGCGCTGACGCAGCAGTGCCAAGACCTGTTTGACACAGTCATCCAACGAGGTGGATTCGGTATCAATGATCAAATCAGCATCCACCGGCAGATCATAGGGGAAAGACTCACCGGGAATGTTATCGCCGCCCGCAGCATACAAACCTTGCGGATCGCGGCTGTGGCAGGCCTGAGCCGAGGCCTGTACATGCACGGTAATCAAGCGCTCAGCACCGATCAGCGCCTTGGCTTGCTCACGGCCTTCGGCATCCGGGGCCACGAAAGCCGCCAACGCCAACAAACCCGCCTCGTTGAACTGACGGGCCACATGAGCAGCACGCCGCCAGTTTTCCGTGCGTCCGGCGCGATCCAAAGGCAGGCCTTTGTTCAGGTCGTGGCGCAGGTTTTGGCCATCCAACACATAGACAGCGCGGCCCATGTCAAACAGCTTGCGTTCCACGGCATAGGCTAAGGTGCTTTTGCCTGCGCCGGAGAGACCGGTGAACAGCACAGTGGCCGGTTGCTGACCAAAACGCGTGGCACGCTCTTCAGTGGCTACGTGAGCCAACGCACCGTGGTGGCCACTGGCGTTCTGACCCAACACTGGCGCAGCGATGATCATGCCCGCGCCTACGGTGCCGTTGGTCAAACGGTCGATGATGATGAAAGCCCCGGTGGTGCGGTTGTATTCGTAACCGTCCAGCGCGATGGGCGCATCTAGGCTGACCTTAACCCGTGCAATCTCATTGAGTTGCAGGTCGCTGGCCGCGCCTTGTTCCAGCGTATTCACATCCACCCGGTGCACAATGCTAGGGATGGAGCCCGGCACATAGCTGGTGGCGCGTTTGATGTCGTATTTTTTGCCCGGCAGCATGGGCTCTTCAGCCATCCACACCAGCATGGCTTCAAAGCTGTCGGTGACTTGCGGCAGGTTGTCAGCATGCACCAGCATGTCCCCGCGCGACACGTCGATTTCATCTTCCAGCGTCAGGGTGACGGCTTCACCGGGGCCTGCTTGCTCCAGCTCGCCCTCATAGGTAACGATGGATTTAATGCGGCTCGTTTTACCCGAGGGCAGCGCGGTAACTTCATCGCCCTTACGCACGATGCCGCTGGCCAGCGTACCGGCAAAACCCCGGAAGTTCAGGTTCGGGCGGTTCACATACTGCACGGGGAAACGCATGTCGCTGAGGTTACGATCCCCGGCAATTTCCACGGTTTCCAGAATTTCCATCAGCGATTGGCCGTCATACCAAGGCGCTTGCTCGCTACGGTTGACCACGTTGTCGCCTTTCAGGGCAGACATGGGCACAAAATACAGGCTGGTCGGCTTGAGGTTGATTTGATCGGCAAAGGCCAGATAGTCCGCCTTGATCTTCTCAAATACCGTCTGATCAAAGCCCATCAAATCCATCTTGTTGATGGCGACCACAATGTGGCGAATGCCCAGCAGGGACGCAATGTAGCTGTGACGGCGGGTCTGAGTCTGCACACCGTAGCGGGCATCAATCAGAATAATGGCCAGATCGCAGGTGGAGGCACCGGTGGCCATATTGCGGGTGTACTGCTCATGGCCGGGGGTATCGGCGATGATGAACTTGCGCTTGGCCGTGGAGAAGTAACGATAGGCCACGTCGATGGTGATGCCCTGCTCGCGCTCCGCTTGCAGACCATCCACCAACAGCGCCAGATCGATGTCATCGCCGGTGGTGCCGACTTTTTTAGAGTCGCGGGTGATGGCTTCCAGATGGTCTTCATAGATCATCTTGGAGTCGTGCAGCAGACGGCCAATCAGGGTGCTTTTGCCGTCATCGACATTACCGCAGGTGAGAAAGCGCAACAGCTCTTTGCGCTCGTGCTGGCCTAGATACGCGAGGATGTCTTCGGCGATTAAATCGGACTGGTGGGACATATGCTTTCTCTAAATCGCTGGAGGCTTAAAGCTGGAGGCTTGACGTAAAAGCACTCCAAACCGCCTCGAATCTATGGCTGCTGAAATCGTTTCAATAACCCTGAAAGCATGGCGGCGATGCGCTTGCAGCGCGAAATCCAATCCTGCCCCAGCTCTCTGGAAATAAAACCGACCTCAACCCCTATATAAACTTGCGTCCGTAGTTCGGAGCAGGAACCCTTGGCCATACTCAGGAAATAACGCTTTTCTTTATCGCCATCCCGCGTCATGCCTTCAGCAATATTGCTAGGGACAGATAAGGCCGAGCGCGTGATCTGATCTTTAAAACCAAAGTCACGGCAACCGGCCAAACCACGATAAACATCCACCGAAAGCCGTGCCGAAAGCTTCCATACATCCAGCCGCTCGAAATCCATTTCGTTTAGCCTTGAGCGTTAAGCGTTATTTGCCTGAGCTAGAAGTAGCCTTGACGTTTCTTTTCTTCCATCGAACCGGACTGATCATGGTCGATGACACGGCCCTGACGCTCGGAGGTACGGGTCAGCAGCATCTCTTGGATGATCTCTGGCAGCGTGGTAGCCGTGGAGTCCACCGCGCCGGTCAAGGGATAGCAACCCAAGGTACGGAAGCGCACCATTTTGGTCTCGATGCGGGCCTTTTCCTCATCGCTCAGGTGCTCAAGGATGCGGTCATCGTCGATCATGATCAGGGTGCCATTCTTCTCAATGACCTTGCGCTCAGCGGCAAAGTACAAAGGCACGATGGGAATGCCTTCCAGATAGATATATTGCCAAATGTCCAGCTCCGTCCAGTTGGACAGCGGGAACACGCGAATGGACTCGCCCTTCTTCACCTTGCCGTTGTAGACGCTCCACAGCTCAGGACGCTGGTTTTTCGGGTCCCACCGGTGTTTGTTATCGCGAAACGAGTAGACGCGCTCCTTAGCACGGGATTTCTCCTCGTCACGACGCGCACCGCCAAAGGCGGCATCAAAACCGTATTTGTCCAGCGCTTGCTTCAAGCCCTCGGTTTTCATCACGTCGGTATGCTTGGCGCTGCCGTGGGTGAAGGGGTTGATGTCTTGGGCGATGCCTTCTGGGTTGACGTGGGTAATCAGGTCTAGGCCCATTTCTGCGACCATCTTGTCGCGGAAACTGTACATTTCCTGAAATTTCCACCGGGTATCCACGTGCATCACGGGAAAGGGCAGCTTGCCGGGGAAGAACGCCTTGCGCGCAAGGTGCAACATCACGGCAGAGTCTTTGCCGATGGAATACAGCATCACTGGATTATCGAACTCAGCGGCCACTTCACGAATGATGTGGATGCTTTCCGCTTCCAGCTGCTTGAGATGCGTCAGTTTATCGACCATGGCTACTCACGAAAGGCAGTTGACGACCCGTAGGCCGGGAAATCTGTGATTTTATCATGCCAAATCATTCTAATCAGGACTAACAATGGATCAGAACGCTCTGTCCATATAGCCAATCTAGCTTGGTGGGTCTATTAAACCGGGTTGGGACAGTCGATGAAGTGGTGCTCAAGGCCAAAGTGGGCGGCCAAGTAGTCACCCAAGGCCTGCACGCCATAGCGCTCAGTGGCGTGGTGTCCGGCAGCAAAGAAGCTTAGGCCGGTTTCCCTAGCAATGTGTACGGCTGACTCGGAGGGCTCGCCAGTCAGGTAGGCATCCACCCCTGCCGCCACCGCCTGCTCAATATAGCCCGCCGCCGAACCACTGCACCAAGCCACCCGCTGAATGGGGCCTGAACCTGCAATCACTAAGGGCTCACGGCCTAACACCTCAGCAATGCGCTGCTGAAACTCTGTAGGACTCAGTGGTTCTGCAAAGTGACCAATCAAACCTACGGAGCGCGGGTTCTCTGGCTCTAAGGGGCCGTCAATCTGCATTCCTAACCGGCGGGCCAGTTGCACGTTGTTACCGATGTCAGGGTGTACATCCAAGGGCAGATGGTAGGCCAACAGGCTGAGGTCGTGGCTTAGCAGGGTTTTTAGGCGACGCTGTTTAATGCCCACTACACAGGGATTTTCGTTCTTCCAGAAATAACCGTGGTGTACCAACACCAGATCAGCGCCCGCGTCCACGGCGGCATCCAGCAAATTTTGGCTGGCAGTGACCCCGCTGATCAAGCGCTGCACCTGTGCCTTGCCCTCCACTTGCAGACCATTGGGACAGTAATCGGCTATTTTGGCCGCGCTCAGGTAACGGCTGGCTTCGGCGACTAAAGCAGTTAGGGCGACGGGCATGGAGTTCTCCTTATCAGCAAAGGCGCTGCTTTATTGTTTGGCGCTCGTATAATGCCGCCACTTTAAGGGCTATGGCCCATTCCGCAACCTGTTTGGACGCTAATCTCGATGCTGAAAACCCTGCGTTTTCTCGGCTGGCCGGTGCTGGCCGGTGTGCTTGTGGCTCTGCTGATCATCGAGCGCTATCCGCAGTGGGTCGGGCTACCTACGCGTATCAACAGTAGCGCTAATGCCTCTGGCCTTGTCCTGTCCTATGCCGATGCCGTGGAGCGCGCCATTCCGGCAGTGGTCAATCTGTACACCACCAAGCGCAGTCTTCGAGCACAGCCTCAGCCCAATGCACAGAGCAGCCGCCAAGACACTAACGATCGGCAATTCCGTCAGCAACGCATGGAGTCCAGTCTTGGCTCAGCAGTCATCATGAGCGCAGAAGGCCATCTGCTGACCAACAACCATGTGATCGCCAACGCTGAACAAATCGTGGTGGCCCTTAAAGATGGCCGAGAAACCCAAGCCCAGTTGATCGGCAATGACCCAGAAACCGACTTAGCTGTGCTGAAAATCAGCCTGCCACAGTTGCCGGTGATCAGCATTCGGGATTCCGACGAAGTGCGCACCGGCGATATTAGCCTGGCCATTGGCAATCCCTTTGGCGTCGGGCAAACCGTGACCATGGGCATTGTCAGCGCCACCGGACGCAATCATTTGGGGCTTAATACCTATGAGGATTTCATCCAAACCGACGCGGCCATCAACCGTGGTAACTCTGGTGGCGCACTGGTGGATGCGGCGGGCAGTTTGATCGGTATTAACTCGGCCATTCTCTCGGATACCGGCGGCTCGCAGGGTATTGGTTTTGCCATTCCCACCAAGCAGGCGCTGGAGGTGATGCAATCCATCATCCAGCACGGGCAGATGATTCGCGGCTGGTTAGGTGTTGAGGTGCAATCCATTTCCCCTGAATTGGCCAACAGCCTAAAATTACGCAACTCACCGGGCATTTTAGTGGCAGGCGTCTACGAAAACGGCCCAGCGGCACGAGCGGGAATTAAATCCGGGGACATCATCCTCGCCATTGACGGCGAACCAGCGTTAGATGGGCGCACTTCCATGAACCAAGTGGCCCGCGCACACCCCGGCGACACAGTGAACATCAAGATTCTACGGGCGGGCGTTCGCCAAACCCTCGCCACCGAAGTCGGCACGCGACCTCTGCCTAGCTCAAAGTAGGCAGAGGTTTCGGCCAACTTAGGCCAATGCGTCTAGCAGCGCTTGGTTTTGCTCAGGCGTGCCAATGGTGATACGCAGGAATTGCTCAATGCGCGGCAATTTGAAGTGGCGCACAATCACCCCCTGATCGCGCAGTTTGGCCGCCAGTTGCGCGGCATCCTGCTGCGGGTGACGGGCGAAGATGAAGTTAGCCGCTGAAGGCAGTACCTCAAAGCCGCGCGCCTGCAAATCGCCCACCAGTTGCTCACGGCTATTGATCACCGCCTGCCGCGTCTGCTCAAAATGCTCACGGTCATTAAAGGCCGCCGCTGCACCGACAATGGCCAGCCGATCTAAGGGATAGGAGTTAAAGCTGTTTTTGACTCGCTCCAAGGCATCTATCAAATCGGGATGGCCCACCGCTAAGCCCACACGCAAGCCTGCTAGCGAGCGCGACTTGGACAACGTCTGCGTCACCAACAGGTTCGGGTAGCGATCCACTAAGGCAATAGCGCTCTGTCCACCAAAGTCGATATAGGCTTCATCCACCAACACCACCGACTCAGTATTGTGCTGCAACAGGCGCTCAATGGCCGCCAGCGGCAACAGGCAACCAGTGGGCGCGTTGGGATTGGGGAAGATGATGCCGCCGTTGGGCCGTGCATAATCCTCCACACGAATCTGGAACTGCTCATCCACTGGAATCGTTTCAAAAGCAATACCGTACAGGCCGCAATACACCGGATAGAAGCTGTAGGTGACATCCGGGAATAGCAGCGGCTGCTCGTGCTGAAACAGGCCATGGAAGGCATGCCCCAGCACCTCATCCGAGCCGTTGCCGACAAAAATCTGTGCCGGTTGAATGCCGTAATAGTCGGCCACCGCTTGCTTAAGCCCATCGCTATTGGGATCAGGATAGAGGCGCAGCAGGTCGTTCAATTCTGCGTGCATGGCCTCCAAGGCTTTCGGCGAAGGCGGATAGGGGTTTTCGTTGGTATTAAGCTTAATCAGCCGGGTCATCTTCGGCTGCTCACCCGGCACATAAGGCGTCAGGTTTTTAACAAAGGGGCTCCAGAATTTACTCATGGCCCACACTCCTTACAATTGAGTGATCTCAGTCCTTGATACGGAATTCCGCACTGCGCGCATGTGCCGTCAAAGACTCACCCCGCGCCAATACCGAAGCAGTTTTACCCAAGGCTGATGCGCCCTCAGCCGAGCAGAAAATCAGCGAAGAGCGCTTCTGGAAATCATAGACACCCAGTGGCGATGAGAAACGCGCAGTGCCGGAGGTCGGCAGCACATGGTTGGGGCCCGCGCAGTAATCGCCCAAGGCCTCAGCGGTATAACGGCCCATGAAGATGGCACCTGCATGGCGAATCTGTGGCAACCACTGCTCAGGATCAGCCACCGACAGCTCCAAGTGCTCAGGGGCGATGCGATTCGCCACAGTCATAGCCTGAGCCATATCTGCCACCTGAATCAGCGCAGCACGGCCCTCTAGCGAAGCACGGATGATTTCGGCACGCTCCATGGTCGGCAGCAAACGGGCAATGCTCTCCGCTACGCGATCAAGGAAGGCGGCATCAGGGCTGACCAGAATCGATTGGGCATCTTCATCGTGCTCTGCCTGAGAGAACAGATCCATGGCAATCCAATCTGGATCGGTCTGGCCATCGCAGACCACCAAAATTTCCGAAGGCCCAGCGATCATGTCGATACCCACTTGGCCGAATACATGGCGCTTAGCCGTAGCCACGTAGATATTGCCGGGGCCGACCACCTTATCCACCTGCGGCACGCTTTCTGTGCCATAGGCCAAAGCGGCCACTGCCTGCGCTCCGCCAATGGTGAACACGCGATCAACGCCAGCCACACAGGCGGCGGCCAGCACCAGCTCGTTCAGCTCACCGCGCGGCGTGGGCACCACCATTACCACCTCAGGTACGCCCGCTACCTTGGCTGGAATGGCATTCATCAAGACGGAAGAGGGATAAGCTGCCTTGCCGCCCGGCACGTAAAGCCCGGCACGATCCAAAGGGGTAACCTGCTGGCCCAATTGGGTGCCATCGGCTTCGGTGTAAGTCCAAGAGCCCTGCTTCTGGCGCTCGTGGTAAAGGCGGATGCGTTCGGCGGAATCTTCCAGTGCCTGACGCTGATCAGCCGGAATGCGCGTCAGAGCCAGCTCCAAGCGCTCACGGGGCAAAATCAGTTCAGCCATACTCGTAGCCGTCACGCCGTCAAAACGCTGGGTAAACTCCAGCACGGCAGCATCGCCACGGGTGCGCACGGCCTGAATGATCTCCAGTACCTGCTGGTTGACCCTATCGTCCGACACACTTTCCCAGCTCAACAGATGATCCAGATGATGGGCGAAGTCTGGATCAGCAGCATTGAGACGGCGAACAGCGATGGGAGCAGTCATGGCAAAGCCTCGTGTAATGACGTGAACTCGGGGCCGCTAGACTAGCAAGCCTGCCGTGCGGGCACCCGAGAATTTCATAAACACGGAAGGCGTGTGGCCGCAGCCACGAATCAATCAGTGTGGATGTCGCGATGCTACGGCGGCTGCCAGCACATCAATCAGCGCCTGAATGCGGCTGTGCTGCATCTTCATGGAGGCTTTATTGACGATCAGCCGTGAACTGATGTTGGCAATCTCTTCTTGCGGCTCCAAACCATTGGCGCGCAACGTATTGCCGGTGTCCACTACATCGATGATCTTATCCGCCAAGCCCACCAAGGGAGCTAGCTCCATGGAGCCGTACAGCTTGATGATATCCACCTGACGGCCTTGTTCAGCATAGTAGCGCTTGGCGACATTGACGAACTTGGTAGCCACCCGCAAGCGACCCTTAGGCTCAGGTGCGCCCACACGGCCAGCGGTCATCAAGCGGCAATTGGCGATACGCAGATCCAGAGGCTCATAAAGCCCCTGCCCGCCAAACTCCATCAGCACATCCTTACCGGCCACGCCCAGATCAGCCGCGCCATTCTCCACATAGGTGGGAACGTCAGTGGCTCGGACAATCAGCAGGCGCACATCGTCCTGAGTGGTCGGAATGATCAGTTTGCGGCTCTTGTCCGGCGACTCCGTGGGCACAATGCCCGCCTCCGCCAGCAGGGGCAGCGTGTCATCAAGAATCCGGCCTTTGGACAGGGCAATGGTAAGCATGGACAACATCCTTCAAAGGGGCTCTGGTGCCGAATTAACCCGGCACGCGGCGAATCTTCGCCCCGAGCAGCTGCAATTTTTCTTCGATGCACTCATAACCACGGTCGATGTGGTAAATGCGGTCAATGAGGGTATCACCATCCGCCACCAAACCGGCAATCACCAAGCTGGCCGAAGCGCGCAGATCGGTCGCCATTACCGGCGCACCCTTCAGATGCTCCATGCCGGTCACGATAGCCGTGTTGCCTTCTACCTGAATGTGCGCACCCATGCGAATCATCTCATGGACGTGCATGAAGCGGTTCTCGAAGATGGTTTCAATGACCGTGCCAGTACCTTCAGCCACCGCATTCAGGGAAATAAACTGAGCCTGCATATCGGTCGGGAAGGCTGGATAAGGCGCAGTGCGCACGCTCACCGCTTTAGGCCGATTGCCTTGCATGTCCAACTCAATCCAATTACTGCCGGTGCTGATAAAGGCACCCGCTTCTTGCAGCTTGAGCAGCACCGAATCGAGGATGCGCGGATCAGTGTCCTTCAGGCGAACTTTGCCACGGGTCGCAGCAGCAGCCACCAGATAGGTGCCGGTTTCAATGCGATCAGGCATCACCGCGTAGGAACCACCGCCAAGGCGTTTGACGCCATCAATAGTGATAGTGTCCGTGCCCGCACCGGAAATCTGTGCCCCCATAGCGTTGAGGAAGTTGGCTAAATCCACCACTTCTGGCTCACGGGCGGCATTTTCCAACACACTGCGGCCATTGGCCAAGGCAGCGGCCATCATCACGTTTTCCGTACCGGTCACGCTGACGGTATCGAAGAAGAAGTGCGCACCGCGCAAGCCACCGGCTGGAGCCTTGGCTTTGATGTAGCCTTCATCCACCGTGATGACCGCACCCATGGCCTCTAGGCCGCGAATGTGCAAATCCACCGGACGCGAACCGATGGCGCAGCCACCTGGCAAGGCGACTTCTGCCTCACCAAAGCGCGCCACCATGGGGCCAAGTACTAAAATCGAAGCGCGCATGGTCTTAACCAGCTCATAGGGAGCGACCAGCGACTTAATGGCGTTGGAGTCAATCTCAACGCTGAGTTTTTCATCCACCACCGGTTGCACACCCATGCGGCCAAACAGCTCAATCATGGTGGTAATGTCGTGCAGGTGGGGCAAATTGCGAATAGTGACCGGTTGGTCAGACAGCAAGGTCGCAGCCAAAATAGGCAGCGCTGCGTTTTTAGCGCCGGAAATGCGAATTTCACCATTCAGGCGAATGCCGCCGGTAATGATCAGTTTGTCCATAAAGAGTCCGTTATCCGCAGCCGATGGAGGCCACAGCACCGCTGGGGCAAGTAGCCGAGTCATACACACTCGGCCAGAGGAGGAAGAGGCTATTCAAGCAGCCTTGCAATCAGGCTTGAGTGGCCCATTCGCTCTGCGAGAAGAACTTCATGGTGACAGCGTGCATACGCCCATCCGCAATCCAAGGATTGAGATGTAGGTAAACCTGCTGCTGGCGCTTGACCGGGCTCATGCCTGCCAATTCATCACTGATGATTTTCAACAGAAAATCGCAGCCTTCGCCTTCTACCACTACCTGCGCTCCCGGAAGCTGTTGCTCCAGAAGATTTTTGACTTCAGCCCGCATGTTCCACCTCAATCATTACCCGACTGCCGGGAGCAGCCATCATACAAAAAAGCACTCTGGCTGCGAACCCCGGACAGATCAGGCGGCCAACGGCAGAATTTCCAGCAGACCTGACACTTCGGCAATGTGCCGCATATCTTCAGGCAAGTTGGTAATGCTGACAGTACGCTTCTGGGCTGCTGCATCGCGCATAAAAGCCAGCAGCAAGGCAATACCAACGCTGCTGGATTTTTCAACGGCTGTGCAATCAATCACCACTGCGGTTGCTGCCGCTAATTGACCAATAAGAGCCTGCCCTGCTTGACGCAGCGCCGGGCCGTTACGGTAGTCAATCAGCCCTGACAGACAAAGCTCACCATTGGCACCCAGACTCACTTGAGCATCACTCATTTGCCAGATGCCTTTTCAGCGTTGGCAGTGTCCTTGGCTTTGGCAACGACATCACCCCAATTGTTGATGGTCTTATCCAGATCACCTGCATTGCGGTTCATGGCTTCCTCAAACTGATCGCGGAACAGTTTGCCGATGTTAATGCCATTGATGATGACGTTACGCACGCGCCACTGGTCTAGCTTAACCATGGTGTATTCCACAGGATAGATTTCGCCGTGCTTGCCGGCAACTTCCATCTTAACGCTAACCCGGTCGTCTTCTTGTTTGCCGCTAGGTGGCAGAACACGGATTTCTTGGTTGTTGTACTCCAGCAACGCGTTGCCATAGAACTGAATCAGGCTGCGCTTGAAGTTCTCTTGAAAGCGCTGCATTTGAGCAGGTGTCGCATTCTTGGAGTACTTAACAGTCATGATGCTACGAGAAATGCCATCGGCATCAATCACTGGGCCCAACAGGCCATTCAGAGAATCGTAGAACGCCGAAGAATCTTGACGATAACGCTCCCGATTGGCCTTAAGGTCGCTCAACAGCTGATCCGTAGTATGTTGGATCACCTCATGAGGGGAAGACGCGTTAGCATTGGCAAACAATGGCAGAGTGGCTAGCAGGATAAGTAATCCACGACGCAAGGCAGTCAACATGGGCACGAACCTCTTTCTCATTTCTCAGTTTTGCTATCAGTTTTACTGTCAGATTTATTGACAGTGTTAAGCAGGAACTTTCCGATCAAATCTTCAAGCACCATGGCGGACTGGGTGTCTTTGATCACGCCACCGTCTTTGAGCTGATCGCTTTCACCACCTACGCCAATACCGATGTAACGCTCACCCAACAAACCCGCAGTGAGAATAGAGGCAGTGGAGTCAAGGGGTAGATAGTTAATGCGCTTGTCGATATCCATGGTCACACGGCCACGAAAGGTTTCATGGTCGATATCAACAGCTACAACCTTACCAATGGTGACACCGGCCATAGCTACTTTGGCACGCGGGCCAATGCCAGCAGCATTGTCGAAGTAGGCATAAACACGGTAGGTATCGTCAGCAGCACCAACGGACAAGCCACTGACGCGCAGGGCTAACAATAGCAAGGCCAGCAGGCCAGCCAGCAGAAACAGGCCAACACCGATTTCCAGAGAGCGGGTTTGCATCAAAGATCTCCAAACATCAAGGCGGTCAGGATGAAGTCAAGACCGAGAACTGCCAGCGAGGCATAGACAACGGTGCAAGTAGTGGCGCGACTGATACCCTCAGGGGTTGGCTCACAGTCATAACCTTGGAATACAGCGATCCAAGTGATCACCACCGCAAACACCAAGCTTTTGATGATTCCATTTAGGACGTCGCTGTAAAACTCGACGCTATTTTGCATGTTGCCCCAATAGGAACCTTCGTAAACGCCAAGCCAGTCCACAGCGACTACAGCTCCACCCCAGATGCCCACCACCGTAAAGATGGCCGACAGCAAAGGCATGGAAATGAAGCCAGCCCACAGGCGCGGCATGATGATGTACTTAAGCGGATCGACACCAATCACTTCCAAACTGGACAGTTGCTCGGTGGACTTCATGTTACCGATCTCGGCGGTCAACGCAGATCCCGCGCGACCGGCAAACAGCAGACCGGTTACCACAGGGCCCAGCTCACGCAACAGCGTTAAGGCCACCATTTGACCTACCGCTTCTTCAGAGCCGTAATCCACCAGAATGTTGTAGCCCTGTAGAGCCAGCACCATGCCAATGAATACGCCTGAAACCACGATAATGGCCAGCGATAACACGCCCACCGAATGCAGCTGCTTAGTGACCAGATGAAAGCCACTGCTCACAGCACTGCGATGTCCCAGCAGGGCATGAAAGAGGAATATCACCGAGCGGCCAAGCGCCTCTACCACATCGAATCCCGCTCGTCCGAGCAAACGCACGCGCTCGATCAGGGGTTTTTTGCGCATCAGGCTTCTCCCAACAGGTCTTTACGGTAATCCCGTGCCGGGAAGTGGAAGGGCACAGGGCCATCAGCCAAGCCCTTCATAAACTGGCGAATTTTAGGATTGTCCGACTCAATCATCTCTGCAGGTTCACCCTGCCCCAGCACCATCCCATCACCTACTACATAGATGTAGTCGGCGATGCTGGCGGTTTCTGCGATGTCATGAGACACCACAATACTGGTGATGCCGAGCGCATCATTCAGCGAGCGGATCAACCGCACCAGAACCCCCATGGCAATAGGGTCTTGGCCAGCAAAGGGCTCATCGTACAGAAGGATTTGTGGATCGAGGGCGATGGCGCGCGCGAGGGCTACCCGGCGCTTCATGCCGCCTGATAACTCATCTGGCATCAGCTCAACTGCACCGCGTAAGCCAACGGCTTGCAGTTTCAGTAACACGATGTCGCGAATCATCTCTTCAGGCAGCTTGGTGTGAACCCGTAGCGGAAAGGCTACGTTCTCAAACACATCCAGATCCGTGAACAAAGCGCCGCTCTGAAAGAGCACGCCCATATGTTTGCGCATGTCAAACAGTTCAGTTCGGGATAGATCGGGTAGGTTGCGATCTGCTACCCAAATCTCGCCTCGGTGCGGCATCAGCTGGGCGGCAATCAGGCGCAATAACGTGGTTTTACCACAGCCTGAAGGCCCCATGATGGCTGTCACTTTCCCTCGCGGGATGACGATGTCAACATTCTTAAATATGCTTCGCGTGCCTCGCTTGAAAGATACGCCTTTCAGCTCAACAGCGTTCGCGCTGGCGGAATTCATCCGGTCTCCTTGCATATAGCCCGCTATAAAGGGCACGTCACATACCTGCTTCTTTAAAGAGAAGTCAGGGGCGCAGGGCTATTTCAGGGACAGCACTATAGCACCCTCCCATCCGCCAACTAAAGGCTGAGTACCACAGATACGCCGAAAGTAAGCCTACACCGTTACGCGCCATAACACCTGATAAGCCTACCAGTTACCGGCAGAGGCAATGTCAAACTCAGCTGTGAGCCTGTCATTTTTCCGCTGAGTCTCGCGGTTTACCGGTATACTCTGCGCCGCCTCTCAACCAGCCGTTTATGCCCTCATGAGCCAGAGCCATCAACTGATCGAATCTGCCCTGCGCACCATTTGCCTGGAAATCGAGGCAGTGGAGCAATTGAAAAGCCGCATTGGTAAACCTTTTATAAAAGCCTGCGAGCTGATACTAGCCTGCAAAGGTCGCGTTGTTGTCGTGGGGATGGGTAAGTCAGGCCATGTGGGCCGTAAAATTGCCGCAACCCTCGCCAGCACAGGCACTACGGCTTTCTTTGTGCATCCGGCAGAAGCCAGCCACGGCGACATGGGCATGATTACCCGAGATGATCTGGTACTAGCCCTCTCCAACTCGGGCACTACCAGTGAAATTGTTACCCTGCTGCCCTTAATCAAGCGGCTGGGCATTACGCTGATCAGCATCACCGGCTATCCCGACTCTCTGCTGGCTAAAGCCGCTTCAGTCAATTTGGATGCTGGAGTGAGCCAAGAGGCCTGCCCGCTCAATTTGGCTCCAACCTCCTCAACTACCGCATCACTGGTACTGGGCGATGCCTTGGCTATTGCCCTGCTAGAAGCCCGTGGCTTTACTGCTGAGGACTTTGCCTTCTCGCACCCCGGTGGAGCGCTGGGCCGTCGCCTGCTATTAAAGGTAGAAAACGTCATGCATGAGGGTGAGCAACTGCCCCGTGTTACCTGCGGCACTTCCCTGCGTGATGCCCTGCTGGAGATGAGCCAGAAAGGATTAGGCATGACCGTGGTTGAAACACCGGAAGGTCAGTTAGCCGGAATTTTTACCGATGGCGATCTACGCCGCACCCTCGACCGAGAAATCGACATCCGACAGGCCTGTATTGATGATGTGATGACGCCCCACGGCAAAACCGTTACCTCGGATATGCTGGCGGCTGAAGCACTGAAAATCATGGAGGACTTCAAAATCAATGCGCTGGTAGTAGTCAATGCCGATGATCGGCCCATTGGGGCTTTGAATATGCACGATCTGCTACGCGCGGGAGTCATCTAATGGACGCCCTATTAGCGCGAGCGCAGGCCATCCGCTTGGCGATCTTTGATGTGGACGGCGTACTTACCGACGGGCGTCTATATTTTTTGGCCGATGGCAGCGAATGCAAAGCCTTTAGCACCTTAGATGGCCAAGGCATCAAAATGCTGAGCAACTCTGGGGTTATCACCGCCATCATCAGTGGACGCCAGAGCCCTGCCGTGGAGCGCCGTGCTCACAACCTAGGTATTCGTCATCTATACCAAGGCCGTGAAGACAAGCTGGTGGTACTGCATGAACTATTGGCCGAATTACAGCTTACGCCCGATCAAGCCGCACACTTAGGCGATGATCTGCCCGACTTGCCGGTGATTCGCCGCGTCGGCCTTGGCATGGCAGTGGCCAACGCTGACCCCTTTGTGCGCCAACATGCCCATGGCGTGACGCGCGCGCGCGGGGGCGAAGGTGCAGCCCGAGAATTCTGCGAGCTGATCATGCGCGCCCAAGGCACTTTAGAAGCAGCTCAGGCAGCTTATCTCTAGAGGTACTCATGCTACGCAAACTGCGCCCCCTGCTCCCTTGGGTACCTATCGTCATGCTGCTGGCAGCTGTTGGCTACTGGAACATCCGACCCCAAAGTTTTCTTCAGCAATCCCCTAACGCTCATTCGCCGCAAAGCGATGTGGATTTTTTTGCGCTCAACTCCCGCACGCGGCAGTTTCTGCCCGATGGCAAACTGCGCTATGACTTAGTGTCTGAAAAATTCGAGCACCTAGCCTCTACGGATGTCAGCCTGCTCACCCATCCTGACCTACACCTATATCGCGGTATAGGCCCGCCTTGGCGCGTGCGCAGCGAGCGCGGCGAGGTTTCGCCCAATGGCACTGAGGTGGAGCTTATCGAGCAAGTGCGTATTGAACGAATTGATGCCAAGGGTAAACCCATCATTCTCACCAGCAGCCGGATGACGGTATGGCCTGATAAGAATTATGCTCAGACCCAGCAACCCGTTAAAATTGAGGCCGCCAACGGCGTAACCACCGCAACCGGCATGAAAGCGTACATGGACGAGGGCAGAATGCACCTGTTATCCAATGTAAGAGGCCAGCATGAGCTTCGTTAATCTGCGTATCCTAATAACATTGCTGGCTATTTTAAGCAGCGGCCGTGCCTTAGCACTCCCTGACGACCGCAACCAGCCTATCCATATTGAGGCTGACACTGCCGAACTGGATGATAAAAATGGCGTCGCGGTGTATCGCGGCAGCGTGGTGATCGTTCAGGGCTCTCTGAAAATCACCGGTCATACCGTGACTATTACCCGGACGGCCAGCGGTGAAATCGACGTATTTACCGCCTTAGGCACGCCTGCCTACTACGAGCAAAAACCAGCGCCCAACAAAGGGCTGGTTCAGGCTTATGGCTTAACCTTGCAGTATTTTGTGGCCAACAACCGTATCGTACTCATCGACCAAGCCAAAATCGTGCAGGAAGGCAGCACCTTTGAGGGCGAAAAGATCGTTTACGACACTCAGCGCCAGATCGTTAACGCCGGACGCGCCAACAACGCCCACATCACCGCACCGCGCCCACGCATTGATATGGTGATTCAGCCGAAGAGCCGTCAGCAACCGCAACAGGGACAAACCCCCTAATATGGCTACCCTTAACGCTCAGCACCTTGCCAAAAGCTACAAGGCGCGCCAAGTCGTGCGTGATGTCAGCCTGACCATCAACAGCGGCCAGATTGTCGGCTTGCTCGGCCCGAACGGCGCGGGTAAAACCACCTGTTTCTACATGATCGTGGGCTTGGTACGCGCCGACCAAGGCTGCATTCTCATTGACGAGCATGACATTACCCACCTACCCATGCACGGGCGGGCCAACGCGGGTATTGGCTATCTGCCACAGGAAGCCTCTATTTTCCGCAAGCTGACCGTTGCCGATAACATCATGGCTATCTTGGAAACCCGCCGTGACCTCAGCCGCTTAGAACGCCGCGAAACGCTGGAAAGCCTGCTCCACGAGTTCCACGTCAGCCACCTGCGTGATAGCAAGGGCATGAGCCTCTCTGGCGGTGAGCGGCGACGCATTGAAATTGCCCGTGCACTGGCCACTGATCCTAAATTCATCCTACTGGATGAACCCTTTGCCGGGGTTGACCCCATTTCAGTAGGTGACATTAAGCAGATCATCCATCACCTGAAGAACAAAGGCATCGGCGTACTGATCACTGACCATAATGTTCGGGAAACATTGGATATTTGCGAAACTGCCTATATTGTCAGCGATGGGCGGATCATTGCTGAAGGAAATGCGGAAAGTATCCTAAGCAATCAGCAGGTGAAAGACGTTTACCTAGGTCATGAGTTCCGCCTTTGATAGCTGCGTTCCCACTCTTTGATGCACTGCCCCCTAGGCAAATCGCGTATAATCGGGCATATAACTTGCTTTAAGGGCGCGGTGAGCGCCTGAGGTACAACGGGCGTTCGCGCCGGCACTCCAGCACAATAAGCCGCCTCAGCCATGAAACCAACGCTAGTCTTGAAGATGGGCCAGCAACTGACGATGACACCGCAGTTGCAACAGGCTATTCGATTGCTCCAGCTCTCCACCTTGGATCTGCAACAGGAAATCCAAGAAGCGCTGGAAGCAAATCCCATGCTCGAGCGTCAAGAAGACGGCGAGGACTTTGGTCACGACACCCTGAGTGAAGCGCCCGAAAGCAGTATGGGTGCAGAAAGCAGCAACGGCCCCACGGAGAGTCTTCAGGAGAGCTCCTACGAGATCCCTGACCACCGCGAAGACGGCTTCGAAGAGAGTGAATGGAGCGAGCGCATTCCCAGCGAACTCCCCGTCGATACCGCATGGGAAGACATCTACCAAACCAGCGCCAGCAGCCTGCCTAGCAATGATGAGGATGAATGGGACTTCACCACCCGCGCCTCAGCCGGTGAAAGCCTGCAAACCCATCTGCTCTGGCAGCTCAACGTCACCCCCATGACTGATACTGACCGTCTGATTGCCGTCACCCTCATCGACAGCATCAACGATCAAGGCTATCTGGATGACACGCTGGAAGCCATCTATGCCGGGCTCGATCCTGAATTAGGCATTGAACTGGATGAGATCGAAGTGGTGCTGCACCGCATTCAACAGTTTGAGCCCGCCGGTATTGGTGCGCGCAATTTACAAGAATGCCTGCTGCTACAACTGCGCCAACTGCCCGCTGATACCCCTTGGCTAACAGAAACTCAGCAACTGGTACGCCACTACCTAGAGGCTTTGGGCAGCCGCGATTACAGCCTGCTGATGCGCCGCCTGAAGCTCAAAGAAGATCAGCTGCGTGAAATCATCGAGCTGATCCAAACCCTGAATCCACGCCCCGGTTCGCAGATTGAATGCAGCGAGCCGGAATACATAGTGCCGGATGTCATCGTGCGTAAATACCACGAGCGCTGGTTGGTGGAACTCAATCAGGAAGCCATGCCGCGCCTGCGCGTCAACGCCCACTATGCCAATTTGGTCAGACGCGCCGACTCCAGCGCTGATAACACCTTCATGCGCAATCAGCTACAGGAAGCGCGCTGGTTTATCAAAAGCCTGCAAAGCCGCAATGAAACCCTGATGAAGGTTGCCACCCAGATCGTCGAGCACCAGCGCGGCTTTCTTGAGCATGGTGACGAGGCTATGAAACCCCTGGTGCTGCATGACATCGCCGAAGCCGTGGGCATGCATGAGTCAACTATTTCGCGCGTCACTACGCAAAAGTACATGCACACGCCGCGTGGCATCTACGAGCTTAAGTATTTCTTTTCCAGCCACGTCAGCACCTCAGAGGGTGGCGAGTGCTCCTCAACGGCTATTCGCGCCATTCTTAAAAAGCTCGTCGCGGCTGAAAACCCCAAAAAGCCGTTGAGCGACAGCAAAATCGCTGGTTTACTGGAAGAGCAAGGCATTCAGGTGGCACGCCGAACCGTCGCCAAATACCGAGAATCACTGGGTATTGCACCCTCTAGTGAACGCAAACGGCTGGTTTGACCCCGCCATCATGAGTACAAAGAGCACGGACAACCCTGTCCGAACTCTGAATAAGGAGAAAGCAGCATGCAACCCACTATCACTGGCCATCACCTGACCGTAACAGATGCCCTGCGTAGCCACATCGATGAAAAATTCGCTCGGTTGTCTCGCTATTTTGATCACATTATTAGCGCCCAGATCATTCTGAACGTTGAAAAACATGACCAAAAAGCAGAAGCCATACTGCACGTTGCCGGTGGTGAACTGGTAGCCAATGCCGAACACGAAGACATGTATGCCACCATTGATCTGCTCATCGACAAGCTAAGCCGTCAGCTGAAAAAGCACAAAGAAAAGCTGGTGGAACGCCAACAGGGCACAGACGCTCACTGATCGCCTGCCATGATTCGACTCGAAGATATCCTGACCCCTGAACGCGCTTTGGTGAATGTTCAGGCCGGCAGTAAAAAGCGCGTACTGGAACAGATAGCCAAGCTGGTTGCCAATGACCTGCCGGATCTCGATGCTCAAGACATTTTCGAAAATCTGGTTGCGCGAGAAAAGCTCGGTTCGACGGGGTTTGGCAATGGTATTGCCATCCCCCACTGTCGTCTGGGCGGCTGCACGGCACCCTTAAGTGCCGTGTTGCGACTGGATGCCCCCGTGGACTTTGACGCCATTGATGCCGCACCCGTCGATCTGTTACTCGTCTTACTGGTTCCCCAAGAGGCCAATGACCAGCACCTAGAGTTGCTGCGCCAGATTGCCAGTATGCTGGATCGTGCGGAGGTACGTCAGCGCTTACGGCAGGCCCCTAGCAACGAAGCCCTGTATCAGGTGGTCATCGATGCTCAAAACGGCTTGTGATGCGCTATGCGCCTAATTATTGTCAGTGGCCGTTCCGGCTCAGGCAAAAGCACAGCCCTTGGCGTTCTAGAGGACAATGGCTTTTACTGCATTGACAATCTACCCGCAGGATTGCTCCTAGAGCTGATCGAACAAGCTGCCTTACACCTTGGGCAACAGCAGGCTCAACTGGCCATCTCCATTGATGCCCGCAACCTACCCAGTCAGTTAGAACGCTTTGCTGACTTGCTGAGCGACGTCCGAGCCCAGCCGCATATTCACTGTGATGTGCTGTATCTGGATGCCGACGATGTCACGCTCCTCAAGCGCTTCTCCGAAACCCGCCGACGCCATCCGCTGACCTCAGAAACCTGCGCCCTCGCCGAAGCCGTTCATGACGAAGAACAGCTATTAAAGCCCATCGCGGACAAAGCGGATTTGCGCATCGACACCACTAAGCTCAACCTGCACCAATTGCGGGATATTCTGCGCTTGCGCTTGCTGAACCGCACGGAACCGGGCACGGCCTTTCTGGTAGAGTCCTTTGGTTTTAAGCGTGGCGTGCCAGTGGAAGCGGATCTAGTCTTTGATGTGCGCTGCCTGCCCAATCCCTATTGGAAACTGGAGCTGCGTGAATACTCAGGGCTTGATCGTCCCGTCATCGACTACCTGACCGCTCAGCCCGACGTGGAAGAGCTATACCAAGACACCCTCGCCTACTTGGAAAAGTGGCTACCGCGCTTTGCGGCAGGCAATCGTGCTTATGTCACGGTGGCCATTGGCTGCACAGGCGGTCAACATCGCTCGGTGTACCTTGCAGAACGCTTGGGTCAGGCGCTGAAAAAGTGTCTTAAAAACGTTCAGGTTCGCCATCGAGAACTGAGTTAGCCCATGGCCACCCGCGAAGTCATCATCATCAATAAGCTGGGCCTGCATGCCCGCGCCGCCGCTAAGTTCGTGGCGATGGCCAGTCGCTATAGCTGCACAGTACAGCTTGGCCACAGCCTTGAGAACTTAATCAACGGCAAAAACATTATGGCAGTGATGATGTTAGCAGCCAGTCAAGGCACCACGCTGCATTTGCACACCGAAGGTGAGCAAGAGCAAGAAGCCTTAGAGACTCTAGTAGCGCTGATCGAAGACTATTTCGAAGAAGGCGAATAGCCGTCGCATTCAGCTCAGAGGGCAGCCCAATGCAGCGGCTACCCGCACTTAAGCAATGTTGATCAGCTTCCCGCTACCATCATTTTTTCAATCAGCACTGAGCCTGTGTACATATTGCCACGGGTTTCTAGATCACAGCCGATGGCTTGTATCCGCTGAAACATCTCGCGCAGGTTACCGGCGATGGTTACCTCTTGCACCGGAAACTGGATTTCACCGTTTTCTACCCAGAATCCACCTGCGCCACGGGAATAATCGCCTGTGACCAAGTTCAAGCCCTGCCCCATCAGCTCAGTGACCAAGAGACCACGGCCCATGCCTTTAATCAGCGCGGCCTGATCCTCTGAACCATGGGTGACATGCAGGTTATGCACGCCGCCAGAATTCGCCGTACTGGGCATGCCCAGCTTGCGCCCGGAATAGGTACCCAGCACATAGGACACTAAGCGGCCCTGCTCGATAAAGGGCTTGGCATAGGTGGCTAAACCATCGCCATCAAAGGACGCGCTGCCCAGGGCTCTGGGAATATGCGGGCGCTCGTCCAAGGTCAGCCATTCAGGGAAGAGCATTTGCCCCAAAGCGCCTTCCAGATAGGAGGCTTTGCGGTACAGATTGCCCCCGGAAATCGCCGACAGCAGGTGGCCAAATAAGCCTGTGGCTACTTCAGCGGCAAACAACACCGGCACCTCACAGGTGGGAACCGGACGGGCACCTAGACGACGCACAGCGCGCTCTGCGGCACGCTGGCCAATACTGGCGGGGTCATGTAGTGCTGTACCGATTCGATTGACGTCATAGGCGTAATCGCGCTGCATTTGCCCATCGCTTTCCGCAATCATCACGCAACTTAGGCTGTGACGCGTGCTGACGTAACCCCCGATGAAACCGTGGCTGTTGCCATAAGCACGACAGCCTTGATGCGTACTCAGACTGGTGCCATCGGCATTACGGATGCGTTCATCAGCGGCAAAGGCGGCGGCTTCGCAGGCTAGCGCTTGTTCAATGGCTTGCTCAGGGGTGATGGGCCAAGGATGGTACAGATCCAGATCGGGCAGATCCTTAGCCATAAGCTGCGGATCGGCCAGTCCGGCAAAGCTGTCTTCTGAGGCATGGCGCGCAATGGCCAAAGCGGCAGCGACGGTTTCGCGGATGGCATCATCGCCGCTGGTGGTAGTGCTGGCAGAGCCTTTGCGCTGTCCTAGATACAGGGTGATACCAAAGCCCTGATCGCGGTTGAACTCCACAGTCTCCACTTCGCGCTGACGTACCGACACCGAGAGCCCTTGCTCTACAGACACCGATACCTCACTGGCGGTAGCACCCTGCCGCTGGGCTTCGTCGATGATCTGGCGCACTTTATCGCGCAGTCCGTCCAGATCGCCCGGCCCTACTCCTGCCATTTCACTCATAAGCACTCCCAAATCCTGCAAGGCAGGCCGAACCAGATGCGCATCAGGCGCGTGTCTGGCGTGGCTGCTGTTATCATGGCGAGGTTTCCTGATGGATCATCCCCATGTCTGACTTTTCCAATAACGACGCCTTTGGCGAAAAAAGCAAAACCCAAGTCAAGCGCGAGCTGCATGCCCTGCAAGACCTGGGTGAGCGCCTAAGCACGCTCAAACCCGATCTGCAAGATAAGCTGCCGCTGTCCGATGCGATGCGTAAAGCGCTAAAAGATGCGCCCAAGCATACCGCGCACATCGCCCGCAAACGGCATATCCAGTACATCGGCAAGCTGATGCGCGATCAGGATGTCGAGGCTATCTTATCCGTGGTCGACCAGCTTGATGCCTCCACCCGCCAGTACAATGAGCGCTTCCATGCCTTAGAGCGCTGGCGTGATCGCTTGCTCAACGAGGGCGATCCGGCCTTTGAAGCCTTCGTCAATGACTACCCGGAGACCGACCGCCAGCACCTACGCGGCCTGATCCGTCAGGCGGTGCATGAGGCGGAACATAACAAGCCTCCGGCTTCGGTACGCAAGGTATTCAAATACATCCGCGAGCTAGACGAAGCCAAGCGCGGCCTGCGTTAGCAGGCCACTGCGGCCCTTAGCTGCCGGTGCCACCCACGGTAATGGCGTCAATTTTCAAGGTGGGCTGCCCCACGCCCACTGGCACCGACTGGCCTTCCTTGCCACAGGTGCCTACGCCGCTGTCCAGCGACAGGTCGTTGCCGAGCATGGACACCCGGTTCATCACCTCCGGGCCGTTACCGATCAGGGTTGCACCCTTGACCGGCGCGGTGATTTTGCCATCCTCAATCAAATAGGCTTCGCTGGTGGAGAATACGAACTTGCCGCTGGTGATATCCACCTGACCGCCGCCTAGGCTGGCGCAGTAGATGCCCTTTTTCACCGAAGCGATGATTTCTTGTGGATCAGTGTGACCTGCCAGCATGTAAGTGTTGGTCATCCGCGGCATGGGCAGACAGGCATAGGATTCACGCCGACCGTTACCGGTGGCCGCAACGCCCATCAAGCGCGCGTTCAGCTTGTCCTGTATGTAACCTTTGAGGATGCCGTTTTCGATCAAGGTAGTGCATTGTGTGGGCGTACCCTCGTCATCCACACTCAGCGAGCCGCGCCGATCGACCAGCGTGCCGTCATCGACAATGGTGCAGAGCTTAGAAGCCACCTGCTCACCGATCCGCCCGCTGTAGGCCGAGCTGCCTTTGCGGTTGAAATCGCCCTCCAGCCCGTGCCCGACGGCTTCGTGCAGCAGTACGCCTGACCAACCCGGCCCCAAAACCACCGGCAGGGTACCGGCAGGCGCAGAGGTAGCTTCAAGATTGACCAGCGCCTGACGCACCGCCTCACGGGCGTAGTCCATAGCACGGTCGTTATCCATGAAGTAACGGTAGCCGGTTCGCCCGCCACCGCCATGGCTACCACGCTCACGGCGACCATTTTGCTCGACAATCACACTGACGCTGAAACGCACCAAAGGCCGTATGTCAGCAGCCAAGCTACCATCCATTGCCGCTACCAGTACATGCTCCCAGACACCGGCCAAGCTGACAGTCACCTGCTGCACGCGCGGATCGAGGGCACGGGTGGCTTGGTCGATGCGCTGCAGTAGGACAACCTTTTCTGCGCGGTCTAGATCGTCCAGCGGATTGGCGCGGCCATACAACGGCTGGAAACGCGCCTGAGCCGGAACCTCAATGCGTCCTTGCTGCCCAGCCCGCGCAATGGAGCGCGCCGCTTGTGCGGCCTGACGCAAGGCGCTGGCGTTGATGGCATTGCTGTAGGCGAAGCCGGTTTTCTCCCCGGACAGGGCGCGCACACCCACGCCTTGCTCCATGTGGAAGCTGCCCTCTTTGACGATGCTATCTTCCAATACCCAAGATTCGCTGACTCGATCTTGAAAATACAGGTCGGCCGCATCAATGCCGGGGGTATGCAGCTCGGCCAACAGGCTGGGCAGTGAATCGAGGCTCAGGCCACCGGGGCTCAACAGGCGTTCGGTGGCAGGCAATAGCAGATCAGTCATGTTCACTCCGAAGTGCCCGCCCCAACAAGGCGCGGCACAGAAAAACGACAGTGGTTCAGCAGCGGCATGCGCTGGCGGATGGCAGCCTGTTCAGCCGCATCATGGGAGGCCAGCAACAGCGCTTCGCCCTGTGCTTGCTCACAGAGTACCCGTCCCCAAGCATCCACGATAGCGGAATGGCCATAGGTCTGACGCCCGCCCGGATGTTCGCCGCCCTGACCTGCCGCGAGAATGCAGCACTGGGTTTCGATGGCGCGCGCCCGAATCAAGCTGTGCCAGTGTGCGGCTCCCGTAACGGCAGTAAAGGCGGATGGCGCACTGATCAGTTCGGCACCCGCTTGCCGTAAGGCCGTATAGAGCTGAGGAAAGCGCAGGTCATAGCACACCGTCAAACCCAGCCGCCCTACAGGGGTATCGGCCAGTACCAGATGCTGACCATGGGCATAGTCGTCGGACTCACGGTAGTGGCCTCGGCTGTCGGCCACCTCCACATCAAAGAGATGCAACTTATCGTAACGAGCTACGCGCTGGCCGTGCTCATCAATCAGCAGTGAACAGGCATGCGGTTTGGCATCCGGTTGGTCATCCGGCGGCAAAGGCAGCGTACCGGCGACAATCCAAAGCCTCAAATCACGGGCCGTTTGGGCAAGCCAAGGTAGAATCGGCCCTTCGCCACGGGCTTCGGCGCGCCCCAGAGCCGGTAGGTCGCTACGGCCCATGGCGGCGAAGTTTTCTGGCAACACCGCCAAGCGTGCGCCCTGCTCTGCCGCGCGCGCCAGCAGTTGCTGGGCGCGGCTTAGATTATCGCTGACGCGATCCTGCGTGACCATCTGGATGACGGCAAGGGACATGCGTGCACCTCAGTACCCGATGAGGTAGCCGGATCAGGAGCGATCGGGTTTTTCAAAGGGCTTGTCAAAGGAGATATCCGGGGACAGCCAAGGGCCTTTCACTCGATATTGCACGGTAGCAAAGCGCGAAACTTGGTTCCCTAGCAAGCGATCCACGGCCCAAATAGCTCCGCCTACTGCTGGCGCTCCGGCAATCACGGCGGCCAAGGGCAGATTGTCAGTCAAGGGCAAGGTTACCAGCAGCTTGGCGTCTATCTGCTCATGGGCTAAGTCCAGCGTGCCATTCAATTCCAAATTACTAGAAGGCCCGACAAGACTCAGCGGTTCGCGCGTGCTGTAAACACCATTGCTGGCCGAGAGCTGTCCTTTAACTTCATCGTAGCTTAAGCCCTTGCCGATCAGGTCGGTAAAATCTAAGCGCAGACGCCGCCCAATGGCTTCAAAGTTCAGCAAACCAAACATGCGTAGGGCTTGCGGCTCCATTTCGACAAACTGACCGCGCTGAAAACTGGGCCGTAAGGTGCCGCTGAAGCGCTTGGTATCCAATGCCGCTGGAGAGCCCGGCCAATGTCCGTCGATATCCACGCGAAAGCGTTCGCTGGTCACAGAAGGCGCAAAGCCCCACGCTTTGAGCACTGTAGCCAAGTTATCGCCTTGTAAACGTCCTTTGTACCAACTGCGGCCCTGTTTCCAACCGCCGCTACCGTCCACTTTAAGGCCTTTGAGGTTGACGCTGACGTCACTAAAAGTCAGCCCACCCTCTACTGGCCGCAGCTTCAGCGCCCAACTGCCAAAGGATTCAGCACCGTACTGAACGTTCTGGATAGCAATGTCCATAGCGGGAAGGCTATAAGGATCAAAATTTGCCAATGGATCTTCAGCCGTTTGGCTGATTTTGGCGGTGTGATCAGCAGGCAAACGCACATGGCGGATTTTCACATTCAGCGGTGCATCTGCGGCATCCGGACGTGATACCTGTCCGGCTAAAACATCGCTATTCACCCCGAGCTGCCAGCCCTGTGCATAACGGTTCAAGCTGAGGTCTAGGTTGTCGATCCTCTGTCCAAAGCCGGTAACACGCCCAATGTTGAGCTGTACGCTGTTCAGTAAACTGGCAGATGCGCCGCTATTACTGCCATTTGCCACGAAACCAGAACGCTGAAGCCATTGCTGCCAATCCGCTATATCCAAGGTGGCAAGGCTGCCCTGCACTCGCAATCCAGAAGCGGTCGGCAGGCGCGCCAAGCCACCGCCTAAGCGCAGCTCGCCACGCCCTTTGTTCAGCTTATCCGGCGGCGCGGCAAAAGATAGGGATGCTAAGTCAGCGTACTCCACCCAATAGCGGCGCTCGCGGCCATGCAGGGTCATGCGCAGACGAGCATCCCGTTGCTCACTAGCCGCCTTCCCAAAGGGTGCCGGCAGATCAATAGCCAGCCCTTCTAAGGAGGATTCGATCTGCAGTTGGCTGTCTTGATCTGCCAAGCTCAGCATCAATTGAAAAGGCAGTTGCCCAGTGGCAGGCGGTTTTTTGGTGAGTCCAAGCCATTTGCTCAGACGTTCAACGGACACATCCCCCCAAGCTTCAATACGACCGATGGGATCACCGGCATGGCCTGCTTCGATCAAGCGCGCCTTAACCTTACCGCCGAGTACCCGCGCCTCCATGCTAGAAGCACTAACCCCTTTGGCACTGTCATAACGAAATTTCCCCGATAGCTGCTCCAGCCGCAAATCAGGTTTCGCCATCACTAGGGTGGCTCCTTGGGTAGAAAAATCGACTACAACCTTGGACTCCATATCCGCATCCAGCGGAATATCTAAATCCAGTTGCGCCGATAACACGCCGTCACCTTGCCAACTGTTGAAGATATCCTCCGCATCCAGCGGTGCGGCGCGCAGAATATCCAAACCATCAGCAACCCGCCCCTGCACATTGCCTTTGAGCAACAGGTGGGAGGCTTGATCGGCTGGCGCGTAGGGAACCTGCGCCACTAAGTCTTGCACATGGCTGTTGAGAATACGGCCTTCGCTTAGGTAAACCCGCGTGCCGCTGTCTTCAACCAGCACCTCACCACGCCCATCACGCAGGCGCGGCCAGTCTTTTTGGTAGTCCAGCTCAATGTCTGAGACCTTGAAATACAGGCTTAGGCTACTGGCTTTGGGGGGACTGTCACTGTTCAGCGAACCCTGATACTGGAAATAGCCCTGTTCAATGCGTCCGCCTTGAATCGCGCTATTTAGCCATGTCACCAAATCCTTAGACATGGCGGGTGTGCGAGTCGGTAGATAGCGCCCGGCAAAGCGGCTGTCGCCTTCACGCATGCCGACGCGCAAGTCCATGTAGCTCTCGGCCTTGGGGTCGTGGTACAGGCGAATCAGGAAGTCACCTGAAATCAGCCCTTCCTCACCCTTTAACTGCAAAAAAGGCGCAATGAGGGTGACTGATTGATCATCCACCTTCCAGCCGATTCGCCCGCCTGCTTGCTGGTAGCGCCAAGCCTCAGGGAATAAATCACTCAGATGCAGGCTGAATTGCTCGCTGTTAAAACGCAGTTCGCCCTGCTCAATGTCGCCGCTGATGCTGCCGGTGACATTGCCCACCGCTGGAATGCCGTCGTGGGCTGAAAAACTGATTTTTTCGAGATTGGCACTGTACTGAAGGCGCTGGGCAGCGGGGGCATCTGGCGCGTAATTCAGGCTTATATTCCGCAGTACGCCTACTGGGCTTAGGTCTTTAAGCAGGGTTTCTTGGCCACTGGACAGCGGCAATAGTTGCTGCACTAGGGTCGTTAGGGCTGCGACGTCCAGATAGTCAAGCTGTGCTTGCCAGAGTGCTGGACCTGCTGGACCGCTCTGCTGTTTAAGACTGAGCTGCATGTCGTGCCAACGCTGTTTCTCACGCGCAAAGCCCAGTTGCTCAGCCAGCACCTGATAGCCCTCTTGCTCACGGCGCAGGTGCAAGGTGGTACTCAGATCATGCAGGGCGACTGCTGGACGGCTACCATGCCCCAGCTTCAGCTGTGGTGCTTGCACGCGCAATACAGCACGCTCAAGGGCTGAGCCTTGCCAATCCAGCCATAGGTCGGCTCCGGCTTGCAGATGCTCTACCCGCCAAGCACCGCTCAGGCGCTTTGGCAGCCAGGTCGCCCAGTCGCTGGCCGGGAGCTTCATATAGGCTTTCAGGTGGGACTGCTCGCGCCATGTATCGGGCGCAGCCTGCACATCCAGCCGCGCCACTAGTGCTTGACCGTCAGGCAAGCGCGCGCGGGCACTCAGTGCCAACTGCTCGCCCTCAATGTCCAAACTCAGCTCCATCTGTGACAGGCTATGCTGAGGCTCACCCAAAGCTTGAATGCTCAGACGGCTATCATAGAGATTGATCTGCTGCACATGCTGCAACAGCCTCAGTATCTGCTCAGGGGTCACCGAGGGTGAGGCCGAGTCACGCGGCATACCCGCGACGTACCACGCACCCGTGGCGTCCTCCTCAAGCCCCAGTGCTAGAGCTTGAAAGTTCAGGCTTTCCAAACGCAGGCTGCGGCTTTGTAGGCTGCTTGGAATATCGACGATAGCCTCGACCTGGCCAAGGTTCAGCAGGCTTTCGCCACTGCCAATCCGCAGCTCATGCACCATCAGACGCGGTGACAGACCAACCCAATCCGCTTCCAGTTGGCCAATACTCACGGGGACGCCTAGGGTTTGCGCGATCTGCGCCGCCACTTCCTCGCGGTACTCAGCAACCAGTGGCAACAGTTGCCGCCCCAAGCTGACCAACAAGGCCAACCCCATCAGGCTCAGGGATAGGGTCCACAGCAGGATACGCGGCAAGCCTTTGGCAAACTTCATCCGCACAGACCCCGATGTATCTGATAGCGCTTACCCGGTTCAATAGCCATCAGAGCAACACCACATCGTACTGTTCTTGGGAGTAGTTAATTTCCACCTGAAACCGAATGGGCCGCCCAATAAAGGCTTCCAAATCAGCCACATTGCCCGACTCTTCATCCAGCAAGCGATCAACCACTTTTTGATTGGCCAATACCCGATAACCCTCGGCTTGATAGGCACGGGCTTCGCGCAGGATTTCCCGGAAAATTTCATAGCAGACGGTTTCCGGCGTTTTAAGCTTGCCGCGCCCCTGACAGCTTGAACAGGGTTCACAGAGGATTTGCTCAAGGCTCTCTCGGGTGCGCTTGCGGGTCATTTGCACCAGCCCAAGCTCAGTAATCCCGATGATGTTGGTCTTGGCGTGGTCGCGTTCCAGTTGTTTTTCCAAGGTGCGCAATACTTGGCGGCGGTGGTCTTCATCCTGCATATCAATGAAGTCGATGATGATGATGCCGCCGATATTACGCAGCCGCAGTTGCCGTGCGATGGCAGTGGCGGCTTCCAGATTGGTCTTGAAGATGGTTTCTTCTAGGGTGCGATGCCCAACAAAAGCCCCGGTATTCACATCAATGGTGGTCATGGCCTCCGCAGGATCAAGCACCAGATAGCCACCGGATTTGAGGATGACCTTGCGCTCTAGGGCTTTCTGGATTTCATCCTCCACCCCATATAGGTCAAAGATGGGCCGCTCGCCGGGGTAGTGCTCTAAGCGCTCGGACAGCTCCGGCATCAGCTCACTGACAAATTGGCTGGCCCGCAAGAAGGTCTCGCGGGAGTCAATGCGGATTTTTTCAATGCGCGGCGAGACCAGATCACGCAGGGTGCGCAAGGCTAGCACGAGGTCTTCATAGATAACCGAGGGCGCGCTGGTACTCTTCATCTGGCCAGCGATTTGCTCCCAAAGGCGGCGCAGGTAGCGAATATCCGCCAGAATATCCTCGGCGCGGGCACTTTCAGCAGCAGTGCGTAAAATGAAGCCACCGGCCTTTTCGATGCCTTCAGCGCTCATGCCCTCTGCCACAATGCGCTTGAGGCGTTCGCGCTCGACCTCATCTTCAATCTTTAAGGAAATGCCGACGTGGCTGGTGTTAGGCATGTACACCAGATAGCGCGAGGGAATCGACAGATGCGTGGTCAGCCGCGCACCCTTTTTGGCAATTGGGTCTTTAGTCACCTGTACCACCAGCGCTTGCCCTTCATGCACCAGCGCGCTGATGGACTCAACCGCATTGCCTTCACGCGCGGAAATTTCCGAGGCGTGAATAAAAGCCGCGCGATCCAAACCGATGTCCACGAAGGCGGCCTGCATCCCGGGCAGCACCCGCACTACTTTGCCTTTGTAGATATTGCCAACGATGCCGCGTTTTTGGGTGCGCTCGACGTACACCTCTTGCAAGACACCGTTTTCCACCACGGAAACCCGCGATTCCATGGGGGTAATGTTAATCAGGATTTCTTCGCTCATTGGCCAGATCTCGATAAGGCGCTCAGTTCAGTCCAGCCGCAGTGGCCCGTATCACATTACTCAGGGGGCCGTTGATCAGCCGATCAGCGCCAACAGGGAATACCAAAGGTGGCCAGTAACTGGGCAGTTTCACAGAGTGGCAAGCCCACTACAGCGGAATAACTGCCTTCAATGCGCGTCACAAATACTGCTGCTAATCCTTGAATGCCATAGGCACCGGCTTTATCACAGGGCTCTTTAGTGGCCCAGTAGGCTGATATTTCCGCTTCTGATAGGCGGCGAAAGGTTACCTCAGTGCTGACCACCTGCGCTTGGCAATCCTGATGATTGGCCAGTGCAATAGCCGTCAGTACTTGATGGCTACGCCCAGACAAAGCACTCAGCATTGCCAAGGCTTCCTGATAATCCGCAGGCTTACCCAAAATCCGCCCATCTAGCACGACTGTAGTATCCGCACCTAGCACAGAGGCTTGCTCATCCGAGAGTGCTGCCAGTCCCGCCATCGCTTTAGCCTGAGCCAAACGCTGTACATAAGCGCTTGGGCATTCATCCGGCTGAGCCGTTTCGTCTACCGATACCACACAAGCGGTGAAGGACACGCCAATCTGTGTCAATAGTTCAGCACGCCGTGGTGAGGTGGACGCCAGATAGAGTCTGGCCATACAACATCTCCCTGTTCAGCCAGGTCCCATCGGATTGGCAGATCAAATTCAAGTTACCCGCAGGTGCAGGCGAAGGCCGCGCAGGATCGCAAACAGCCAAGGCCACAACAAGGCGCTGACCAGCACGGGCAGTAAAAACAGTAAAGTGGGCGGCGGACGATTACCTGCCAGCACATACAGCCAAAGCTGTACTAACTGAGCCAAGCCTAAGACCACCAGCAAGACTAAGCTTTGCTGCCAGATGGGGAAAACCCTCAGACGCTGCTGCAACAACTGCACTAAAAAGCTGACCAAGGCCAGCACCAAGGCATTCTGTCCCAGCAAGCTGCCATAGAGCACATCCATGGCCAAACCACACAACCAAGCGCTGGTCATGCCCACACGGTGCGGCAGGTAGAGCGTCCAATAACTCAGCAACAAGGCCAGCCACAGCGGGCGGCCCATCTCAAAGAAGGCAGGCATGGGCGCAACGCTTAGGGTTAGCCCCAAGGTGAGGGTGAGCCAAATCACCCAGCTGTTGCTGCTCTTATGTGCTTTCATTCGGCAGGCCTGCTACGCCGCTTCTCAGCGGGCTTTTCAGGGGGCTTCTCCGCTGGGCTTGGGGTAGGCTGTAGCTTCTCCGGTACTTTGGGCAGCTTAGCGGCTTGCTGCTCAGCCTGTTGCCGATCCGCTTGCTCCTGCGCCAGCGCTGAGTCGTTGGCCCGCTCTTCCGGGGTGCGCTGATCAGAAAACACCAGTAGCAGATAGCGACTGCGGTTCAAGGCCGCCGTAGGCACAGCCCGCACCACGGCAAAGGGTTGCCCGCTATCACGGATCACCTCAGTCACCGTAGCCACCGGGTAACCGGCTGGAAAACGTTGCCCTAATCCAGAGCTAACCAACAGGTCGCCCTCTTTGATATCTGCCGTGTCCGCCACATGGCGCAGCTCTAAACGATCAGGGTGCCCGGTGCCACTGGCAATAGCACGCAGCCCATTACGATTGACTTGAATGGGAATGCTATGGGTCGCATCGGTCAGCAGCAGCACCCGTGCCGTATAGGGCATCACCTCCACCACCTGCCCCATCAAGCCGCGTGCATCCAACACCGGCTGGCCGAGGAGCACGCCATCCTTTTCACCTTTGTCGATGAGCAGGCGATGGGTATAAGGGTTGGGGTCAACGCCGATCAGTTCAGCGACCAGCACCTTGTCATCCACCAAGGCCGCCGAGTTGAGCAACTCGCGCAGGCGCACGTTCTGCTCAGTAAGTGCAGCCAGTTTCTGTAGGCGACGCTGCAACAACAGCATTTCGGCTTTGAGCTTTTCGTTTTCGGCTAACAGCTCACTGCGACTGCTGAACTGCTGGGTAGCAGCCTCCCACAGACGCCCCGGTAGCCCAGCCGCCCAATACAGCGGGCTAACGACTAGGCTCACTTGGGCACGCAGAGGCTTAAGCGCCTCCAAACGGGCATCCACCACCATCAAGGCAACCGACAGCCCGACGAACACCAATAGGCGAACCCCCAGTGAAGGGCCCTTGGCAAATAGCAGTTTGATAGCGAGCTCCCCGCGGCTGCACGCCTCAAGTAGTTGGCCGTTATTCGGTCGACAATAGATCCATAGTATGCCGGTCTATCATCTCCAAAGCACGACCACCGCCACGCGCCACGCAGGTCAGCGGGTCTTCAGCCACAATAACCGGCAGACCGGTTTCTTGAGCCAGCAGCTTGTCGATGTCACGCAGCAGCGCACCACCGCCGGTCAGCACCAGTCCGCGCTCGGCGATATCAGAGGCCAGCTCAGGTGGGGATTGCTCCAAAGCACTGCGCACGGCCTGTACGATGGTGGCGAGAGACTCTTGCAGTGCATCTAGCACCTCAGCGGAGTTCAGGGTAAAGCTGCGCGGTACCCCTTCGGCCAAATTGCGGCCACGCACGTCGATTTCTCGCAGCTCAGCACCGGGGAAGGCCGCACCGATCTCGTGCTTAATGCGCTCTGCCGTGGCCTCGCCGATCAGGCTGCCGTAGTTGCGCCGCACATAGGTGACGATGGCCTCGTCAAAACGGTCGCCGCCTACCCGCACGGACTCGGCATAGACCACACCGTTCAGGGAGATCAGCGCGATTTCTGTAGTACCGCCGCCGATATCCACCACCATGGAACCACGAGCCTCTTCTACGGGAAGGCCCGCACCGATAGCAGCAGCCATGGGTTCTTCGATCAGAAAGACTTCACGCGCGCCCGCACCAAGGGCTGACTCGCGAATGGCCCGGCGCTCCACCTGAGTGGACTTACAGGGCACGCAGATCAGCACCCGTGGGCTAGGCTGAAGAAAGCTGTTTTCATGCACCTTGTTGATGAAGTACTGCAGCATCTTTTCACAGACGCTGAAATCAGCAATCACGCCATCCTTCATCGGGCGAATGGCGTTGATGTTACCGGGCGTCTTGCCCAGCATACGCTTGGCCTCGGTGCCCACGGCCACCACGCTCTTCTGATTGCCATGGGTGCGGATGGCAACCACTGAAGGCTCATCGAGGACGATCCCCCGATCACGGACATATATGAGGGTATTGGCAGTCCCCAGATCGATCGACAGATCGCTGGAGAACATACCGCGCAGTTTCTTGAACATGAGAAGGGCCTGAGGCGGAAGCGTGGGAAAAATTGCGGGAAACTCTAACAACGGCACTGCCTTTGAGCAAGGCGCGAAATATGCCCGCTCTAGCAATCAAGGCTGTGCTGCTCAGCATTTCCCCAGTCAAGGGGAAACCCGGACGATTGAAAAACAGTTTAGACGCGCTAGATTGCCGCCTTTTACAAAGGCGCGTCCAGCAGTTTCCCTGACTGTCGGTGATAAACCAGTCGACCCGCAACAAAAAAGCAGCTCTTTGAGCCCTTTCTGCACAGAGCAAATCGGAGCTGAGCTTACAAAAGGAAGGATGAAGCCGCTATCCAGACGCGAAATCTAGACGCAAAAAATAGGGGTGAGTTCCATGGGGCAAGTGGCCTGAACGCAAGGGCCGGTTACATCTGAGGATGTTAAGACACAACCAGTGTCTCAATGTACCCCTAGCGGGGGGGAGTCAAGGGCCTACGACTTAGATGGATAAAGCGGAAACGCTTGCCTCGCGTACAACGCGCGAGGCGTCCCAGATCAGCGAGCAGCCAAGGTATTTGCAGTGGCCGCTTTGTTGGCATCCCAACGGGCGCTTTGGGCAGCATCGTAGTCATGGTCAAAGTACCACAGGGAGCAACCATGCAGGGAGGCGGCCATAGTCAGCAGGGCGATGAGGTGCAAGCAACGTTTCATGAAACTTCTCCAGATTGATTCTTGACTTACATCAAGCAAATTTTATTTTTTGTTTGATGAATGTCAATTCATTTAAGTCTGTTTTGTGAGTGCAGTGCAACAAAACGAAAGTCGAAGATGGGCTCATCTTTCCGAATGAGGCCCTAGCCTTTCGTAATAGTTATTTAGCAACATGAATGCCAACTTCTAAAAAAACTGATCTGCTGCGGATAAATCAGGGAGAAAGGCTCTGCAAATGGCCCAGCGGTGCCACAAGGCAGCAATCCACTGCCGTGGGGCTACCTTAGCAACGGAATAGCTGCACAGATTTTGAGCTTCATGGGCCATATGCCGCACAATAAAGTGGCAGCCTTGAAAACCACCCCACCAGAATGGTGCGGCAGACTGCAATCCCCGTCCGCGACGCACAGAATAGCTGCACGCTGGAGCCGGAAATGACACAGTGAAGCCTTTTCGTTCACCCTTTTGAGAGCAAAACCATGGCGCTTGAACGCTCCGATGTGGAGAAGATTGCTCATCTGGCCCGACTGGGTCTGGATGAGGCTGAACTCCCGCACACCACCGCAACCCTTAACAGCATTTTGGGCCTGATCGATCAGATGCAGGCGGTGGATACCCAACACATCGAACCCTTGGCCCACCCATTAGAAGCCGTACAGCGGCTGCGGGCCGATGCCGTCACTGAACAGAATCAGCGCGAGGCTTACCAAGCCATCGCCCCTGCGGTGGAAAACGGCCTGTATCTGGTTCCCAAGGTGATCGAGTAAGGACTGACCATGCACAACCTAACCCTGAGCGAGATCGCCCGTGCGCTGGCCGATAAGGCGTTTTCAGCGGAAGAACTCACCCGCACCCTGCTGGAGCGCATCTCTCGGCTTGATCCCCAGCTCAATAGCTTTATTACGGTAACGGAAGAACAAGCTGTGGCCCAAGCCAAGGCCGCCGATGCCCGTCGTGCTGCCGGTGAAACAGGTGCACTATTGGGTGCGCCTATCGCCCACAAGGATCTGTTCTGCACCCAAGGCGTGCGTACCTCCTGCGCCTCGAAGATCCTCGACAACTTCATCGCCCCCTATAACGCTACTGTGGTGGAAAAACTGGCCACAGCGGGATGCGTAAGCCTCGGTAAGCTGAACATGGACGAGTTCGCCATGGGTTCGGCCAACGAGTCCAGCCATTACGGCCCGGTGAAAAACCCTTGGGATCTGAGCCGCGTACCCGGTGGCTCTTCCGGTGGCTCGGCAGCGGCCATTGCCGCGCGCTTGATTCCGGCGGCCACTGGCACCGACACCGGCGGCTCCATTCGCCAACCAGCGGCGCTAACTAACCTTACCGGCATCAAACCCACCTATGGCCGTGTGTCGCGTTGGGGCATGATCGCCTACGCGTCCAGCCTTGACCAAGGTGGCCCCTTAGCCCGTAGCGCCGAAGACTGTGCGCTGTTATTGGGCGGCATGGCTGGATTCGATGCCAAGGACTCCACCAGCGTCGATCAGCCGGTAGATGACTATCTGGCTGCACTGAATCAGCCCCTAGCCGGTCTGCGCATCGGTCTGCCCAAGGAATACTTTGGCGCAGGACTGGACAGCCGCATCGGCAGCGCGATTTTGGCGGTGGTTGAGGAGCTGAAAACGCTCGGCGCGACGGTGAAAGACATCAGCCTGCCCAACATGCAGCACGCCATTCCCGCCTATTATGTGATCGCACCGGCTGAGGCCAGCTCCAACCTGTCGCGCTTTGACGGCGTGCGCTACGGCTACCGCTGCGAGAATCCGGTCAACCTCGAAGACCTGTACAAGCGTTCGCGCGGTGAAGGCTTTGGCGCAGAAGTGAAGCGCCGGATTATGGTCGGTACCTACGCCCTGTCGGCGGGCTACTACGATGCCTACTACATCAAGGCGCAGAAAATCCGTCGTCTGATCAAAAATGACTTTGTCAGCGCCTTTAACGAGGTGGATCTGATCCTCGGCCCGACCACGCCCAATCCGGCTTGGAAACTCGGCGAGAAGAACAGCGATCCGGTGGCGGCCTATTTGGAAGACATCTACACCATCACCGCCAACTTGGCCGGTATTCCGGGGCTGTCCATGCCAGCGGGCTTTGTTGAAGGCTTGCCGGTCGGGGTGCAGTTGCTCGCGCCTTACTTCCAAGAAGGTCGCCTGCTCAATGTTGCCCACCAATACCAGCAGGTGACTGACTGGCACCGTCAAGCTCCGAGCGGATTCTGAGGAATACACAGATGCAATGGGAAACCGTGATCGGGCTGGAAATCCACGCCCAACTCAGCACTCAGTCGAAGATTTTTTCCGGCAGTGCCATCGCCTTTGGTGCCGAACCCAACACCCAAGCCAGTCTGGTGGATTTGGCCATGCCCGGCACCCTGCCGGTGCTCAACCAAGAAGCCGTACGGATGGCGGTGAAGTTCGGGCTGGCCATTGACGCGCAGATTGATCGCACTAACGTCTTCGCCCGTAAAAACTACTTTTACCCCGATTTGCCCAAGGGCTACCAGACCAGCCAGATGGATCACCCCATCGTCGGCAAAGGGCATCTGGATATCAGCCTCGAAGACGGCAGTATTAAGCGCGTCGGTATTACCCGCGCCCATTTGGAAGAGGATGCCGGCAAAAGCTTGCACGAAGACTTCCACGGCATGTCCGGTATTGACCTGAACCGCGCCGGTACGCCGTTGCTGGAGATCGTCTCCGAACCGGATATCCGCAGCGCCAAGGAAGCCGTGGCCTATGTCAAAGCCATTCACGCCCTAGTGCGCTATCTGGGTATTTGCGATGGCAACATGGCGGAAGGCTCGCTGCGCTGCGACTGCAACGTTTCGGTGCGTCCCAAGGGGCAGGCGGAATTTGGTACGCGGGCGGAGATCAAGAACGTTAACTCCTTCCGCTTCATCGAAAAAGCCATTAACCACGAAGTACAGCGGCAGATTGAGCTGATCGAAGACGGCGGCAAGGTGGTGCAGGAAACCCGCCTCTACGATCCCAACAAGGACGAAACCCGCTCCATGCGCAGCAAAGAGGAAGCCAACGATTACCGTTACTTCCCCTGCCCCGATCTGCTGCCGGTGTGCATTGAAGACAGCTTCCTTGAAGCCGTGCGCCAAAGCCTGCCGGAGTTGCCAACGCAAAAATGTGCACGCTTCCAGAGCGAACACGGCCTGTCGGCTTACGATGCCAGCGTGCTCTCCGCCAGCCGGGAAATGGCTGATTACTTCGAGCAAGTCCAGCAGGTCTGTGGCGATGCCAAGCTGGCGGCCAACTGGGTGATGGGTGAGCTGTCCAGCCTGCTGAATAAGGACAATCTGGACATCGAGCAATCACCGATTTCCGCCGCACAACTGGGCGGGATGATCCTACGCATCAAGGACAACACCATTTCCGGCAAGATTGCCAAGATGGTCTTTGAAGCACTGGCTGCCGGTGAAGGCGCTACCGCCGATGAGGTCATCGACAAAAAAGGCCTCAAGCAAGTCACCGACTCCGGGGCCATTGAGTCCATGTTGGATGAAGTGCTGGCTGCCAATGCCGCGCAAGTCGAGCAGTACCGGGCCAGCGACGAAGCCAAACGCGCCAAGATGTTCGGCTTCTTCGTCGGTCAAGCCATGAAAGCCTCTAAAGGCAAGGCCAACCCCGGCCAAGTCAACGAGCTGCTGAAGAGCAAGCTGGAAGGCTAATCCGCCGTACAACAGGCCGCACAACAGCGGCCTGTTGTCAGCAACCTAGCCTTGTTGTGCTCGACTGTTCACCAAGGACAACGCCGCCACCGGCTCACGGCGCTGGGCAAGAAAGCGCGTACAACTCACCCGTAAAAACGAGGCAAAGTTGACCACTTCGCCCCGGTAATCCATCACTTCCTCATAGAGCTTGCTGATCAGCTGATTGGTAGTCATGCCATCGACTTCCGCAATCTCGCGCAGGATGTCCCAGAACTGATTCTCCAGCCGCAACGTAGTAACCACGCCGCGAATGCGCAGTGAGCGGGTGCGCGATTCATAGAGGATGGGGTCCGCTTTGACGTACAGCTCGCACATGGGCAGCGCCTCGCCGTGCTGGTCTTTAGAGGCTGATACTAGTGCCTAGCAAACCGAGGAAGGCGGCCAACCAAGCCGGATGCGCAGGCCATGCCGGTGCCGTGACCAGATTGCCCTGCACATGAGCTTGATCCACAGGAATCTCCATGTAGCGGCCACCGGCTAGGCTAATTTCCGGGGCGCAAGCAGGATAAGCGCTGCACTCGCGGCCTTCCAACACGCCAGCGGCACTCAAAAGTTGCGCACCGTGGCATACCGCTGCAATCGGCTTACCGGCAGCATTGATGGCCTGCACCAGCGCCAATACCTCCGGGTTAAGGCGCAAATACTCCGGGGCACGACCGCCGGGAATCAGCAGGGCGTCGTAATCCTCCGCTTTAACGCTGGCAAAATCCGCATTGAGGCTGAAGTTATGGCCGGGCTTTTCGCTGTAGGTTTGATCGCCTTCAAAATCATGCACCGCGGTACGCACTGTCTGGCCAGCCGTTTTGCCGGGACAGACCGCATGCACGGTATGACCGACCATCAACAGCGCCTGAAAGGGCACCATGACTTCGTAATCCTCCACGTAGTCGCCAACCAACATCAGAATCCGTTTTGCCGCCATATTCTGCTCCTATCGCACGAGGTGCTTGTGGGGTGATGGGCTCAGTATCGCCGCTGAATCAGCCTAAGGGGTAACACTCGGATACTACATCGGCCGCGCTGGCGAGCCCGCCACAAGCTGCCATACTGCTAGCGACTGCATAGACTTAAGCCTCTCTTTTAGCCGCCATGGCCGCGAGGATCATATGCCGCGCTATTCCCAACACTTGGCCGGTCAGCACTGGCAATTCAAGAGCCTAGCCGATTTGATGGCCAAGGCCAGTCCCGCACGCTCCGGCGATCAACTGGCAGGCTTGGCGGCTGAAAGCGATGTACAGCGGGTAGCCGCGCAAATGACGCTGGCTGATCTGCCCCTTAGCACCTTTTTGAACGAGGCGCTGATTCCCTACGAAAGCGACGAAGTCACCCGGCTGATCCTCGACCAGCAGGATGCCGCAGCTTTTGCGCCAATCCGCCATTTGACGGTGGGGGACTTTCGCAACTGGCTGCTCTCGGAACAGGCTACAGAAGCCAGCCTTGCTGCCTTAGCGCCGGGTTTAATCCCGGAGATGGTCGCCGCCGTCTCCAAACTGATGCGCGTACAGGATTTGCTGCGAGTGGCACAAAAGGTGCGAGTCGTCACGCGCTTTCGCAACACCTTGGGCCTGCGCGGACACTTAGCGACGCGCCTACAACCCAATCACCCCACCGATGATCCCGCCGGAATTGCCGCCAGCCTGCTAGATGGGCTGCTCTACGGTAACGGTGACGCGGTAATTGGCATCAATCCGGCCACCGACAGCCTGAGCGCCATCCGCGATCTACTGGAAATGCTCGACGCCATTCGCCAGCGCTACCAGATCCCGACCCAAAGCTGCGTGCTAACCCACATCACCACCAGCATCGCCGCCATTGAACAGGGCGCGCCGGTGGATTTGGTCTTTCAGTCCATCGCCGGAACCGAAGCCGCCAATGCCAGCTTTGGCGTCAATTTAGCGCTGCTGCAAGAAGGCTACGAAGCCGGCCTGAGCCTAAAGCGCGGCACGCTGGGCGATAACCTGATGTACTTTGAGACCGGCCAAGGCAGTGCCCTCTCCGCCAATGCCCATCATGCCCTTGATCAGCAAACGTGCGAAGCGCGCGCCTATGGCGTGGCGCGGCACTTCAAACCGCTGCTAGTGAATAGCGTGGTTGGTTTTATCGGCCCGGAATACCTGTACAACGGCAAGCAGATTATCCGGGCAGGATTAGAAGACCACTTCTGCGCCAAACTGCTCGGCGTACCCATGGGCTGCGATATCTGCTACACCAACCACGCCGAAGCCGATCAGGATGATATGGATATGCTGCTGACCCTACTGGGCACGGCGGGGGTCAACTTCATCATGGGGGTGCCGGGGGCGGATGACATTATGCTCAACTACCAGACCACCTCCTTCCACGATGCCCTGTACCTGCGCCAATTACTCGGCCTTGCCCCCGCTCCAGAGTTCGCCGATTGGCTGGCTGAGCAAAATATTCTGCACCAGCAAGGCCAGCAAGTGCGCCTGAATGCCCAGATGCCTGAGGCGTTCCGCGCTATCCTGCAGCAGTGGGATGCTTAAACCTTCGGAGAGCCTTCACCATGCCTCAGTCTGTTAGCGAGCCGGTCACTGAAAACCCTTGGCAAGCCCTACGCCGCCTGACCTCCGCACGCATCGCACTGGGCCATGCGGGAGGCAGCTTGCCCACAGCGGCACATTTGGCCTTTCAATTGGCCCACGCCGCCGCCCGCGATGCAGTACACCACGCCTTGCAGACCGCGCCGCTACTCCAGCAGATTCAAGCCCTTGGCTTGGAATGCCTGCTTTTGCACAGCGCCGCCCCAGATCGCCAAGGCTATCTGCAACGCCCGGATTTAGGCCGCCAACTGGACAGCACCTCCGCTCAGCAACTGGATGACTACCGCCGTGCCCATCCCAACACAGAGCATACGCTGGCCTTGGTCATCGCTGACGGCCTGTCGGCGCTGGCAGTGGAGCGGCACGCCCTGCCCTTGCTGCGGCTGATTCGTGAACAAGCTGAGGCTGAAGGCTGGACGCTGGCCCCCATCAGCCTAGTGGAACAAGGCCGGGTCGCCATTGCCGATGAGATCGGCCAACGTTTGGGCGCACGCATGGTGGTGATTTTACTCGGTGAACGCCCCGGCCTTAGTTCACCTGACAGCTTGGGCCTGTACTTCACCTATGCGCCACGCGTTGGCCTGACCGATGCCAACCGTAACTGCATCTCCAATATCCGCCATGAGGGGCTAGGCTATCCGCTGGCGGCCCATCGGCTGCTGCACCTAATGCGCGAAGCCTGCCGCCGTCAGCTCTCCGGGGTGAATCTTAAGGATGAAACCGAACTGCCCCGTTTAGAGGGAGTATTGCCCGCGCAGAATTTCCTGCTGCGCTAACCTTGGTGCCACACGCAGATTGGTGGGCTCGTTAATGCTGTGGATAGCGCCATGTACACCTTCAATCACCATTTGCGTGCCCATAACGGCCAAAATTAGGCCCATCATCCGTGTAATTACCCCTAACGCGCCTTCGCCAATAAACTCGACAAAGGCCCGCCCAGAAACAAACAGCCAGTAGGTGATCAGGCAGAGCACGCCAAAGCAGCTGATGATCAACAGCAGCTCCGCAGGCCCAGCGTTACCTGCCGCATTCATGGTGGTGGTGATGGTGCCGGGGCCCGCTAAAATCGGCATGGCCAGAGGCGTCACCGCTATCCCTAGCGCGGCCTCGTGCGGCTTGGTCTTCTCAGAGGCCTCCAGATGCTGCAGCCGAGAGGGACTGCCTTGCAGCATGTGAAAGCCGATCAGAAAAATCAGCAGGCCGCCGGTGATTTGGAAGGCATCCAAGCTGATGGCAAAGACCCGAAAAATCAGGCTACCCGCCACGGCAAACAGCAGCACGATCAAAAAAGCCAAACACAGCGAACGCCGAGCAATAGAGCGCACCTCATCTTGGCTGTTATGCGCAGTCAAACTGAGGAAAATCGGCACATTGGCAATGGGATTCATCATGGCAAAAAATCCCATAAACACCGTTAAAGCCTGTATCCACACGATAGACCTACTCCTGATGCCGCCTTTTGGTTAAGTCTTTCGACAGTGCTGGCGCAGCGGCCCATCTTAACCGGACAGCATGGCAGCTGCCTTACCGGGCCGATTCGCTAAGGTGCTGGCAAACAACACCTTGTTGAACATCCGCTGCAATAGCATGGTCAACACCCGGAAAATCCGCCTATAATCGCGCCCCATGAAAACCGCCCCGGCCCTTGCGCCGACCACGGAGCCATCATCCATGAGCTACAGCAAGATCCCGGCTGGCAAAGACCTGCCAAACGACATCTACGTCGCCATCGAGATTCCGGCCAACCACGCGCCGATCAAATATGAAATCGACAAGGACAGCGACTGCCTGTTTGTTGATCGCTTCATGGCAACCCCGATGTTTTATCCAGCCAACTACGGCTATATCCCCAACACCCTCGCCGACGATGGTGATCCGCTGGATGTGCTGGTAGTCACACCCTACCCGGTTACGCCCGGCGCGGTAATTCGCGCGCGTCCGGTGGGCGTGCTCTTTATGAGCGACGAAGGCGGCGGCGATGCTAAGTTGATTGCCGTCCCCCACGATAAGCTCACTGTGCTTTACCAAGACGTTAAGGAATACACCGACCTGCCCGCCCTGTTGCTGGAGCAGATCAAGCACTTCTTCGAGAATTACAAAGACCTCGAAAAAGGCAAGTGGGTGAAAGTAGATGGCTGGGGCGACGCTGAAGCGGCCCGCGCTGAGATCACTAAGGCGGTGGCGGCTTACCAGAAGTAAGCACCTGTCCTGCCCCGTGAAGCCGGCCACAAGCCGGCTTTTTTATTGGCTGATTTTTAATCTAACCCAAGGACAATACGCTCACTGGATTCATAGAGCTTTTCTACATGCTGCCAAGAGACTCTAAATTGATTTCTCTTCTTAGCAATCCATCGTTCATTTATAAGCTCCATTTTTACACCGGGATCATAGTAGATAGCGCTGCTATACATAGCTTCAAGAAATGACTTTAACCCTGCCCCTCTACAAAGCAGTACTTCTGGACCATACTGATAATAACGAATATCACGCTCTATTGACTGGTAGCTTACATAAGCTGTTTGAGCATGCTTTTTCGACCAGTGCGTGAGTATTTTATTAAATGTCCACTCTGCTGCAATATTGCCAGCAGTATCTCGTAAAACAAGCCCACCAGCGGGATCAATAACCTCATACGACTCAGGATCAAACCCCTCCATTGTTAATATAAGGCCTGTTTTATCATTGCACTTGTTAACCTGATGCTTCCCAGTGAAATCTTTTCTAATAGCTGTTTCTTTTCCATATAAATGGAAAAAACGATTTAGATCATCACAGTAAACTCCTAATTCAGGCTCTGGCGTCATCAGCGTCACGGGGCCGCCACCATGGCACTTCAGCTCCCAGCCTAGGTAGTCAGGCTCTGATCGCCCATTTGGGATAATATTGAAAAGACTCTCCAGCGTATAACCCGCACCATTTCTTGCCTGATACTCCTGCAATATGCCAAATTTATTCAGACGCCCTGAACGTATGGGGCCCATTTGGTAAATTTCGGATAATCGGCGTAAAAGTATTACTCTAGAATCCTCTACCTGATTTTCCAACTCGTAAAATACTGTCGCAATATTTTTGACATGACCCTTGCTAATTTTAGATTGTGCTTCTATAGCCAGCGGGCTTTCCCAAGCACCAACATAAGCAAGTATCTTTCCACCCTCACAGATCCCTAATACGAGACAACGAGGGGTATGCTCCCGTAAAGCTCTCTGCTCAGCTGTAGGTGGCTGCATTAATATGCTTGGTGCAGCCAAACAGCCTTTAAGAAAGCCAGACATTCGAACTTCTGGATATTTTGGATAAAGAATTAACTGAGCATTTTTAGCAAGTGCAGGCGGAGCATCAGAGTAGATATCAATCCAGCTCAAATCTAAAGGGGCCTTAAACATCAGCCCCCGATTTTTTGTAGGCTCACCTAATAGATCGCCATGCGGAATTAAACGCAAGACATCAAAATCACCGCCAAAATAAACCTGCTGCTTAGAGTTATCGTTATTAGCCAGCAATTTGAAAATCACACGCTTAGCACCATGACGGCGCATCACTTCGGCGGCGTACTCTAAAGGCGAACTGTTTGAATAAGACACGTATCAACCCCCTGTAATCTTGGGATTGAATATGTCTACTCACGCTCTAGCATGCAACTATTTTTTCAGGTGATACATTTAGCGCCACGCCCTTAGCCTTCGCATCAAGAATACGACCTTTCATCAGGCGAGCCACAGCTTCAAAAACCGGGACAGCCACTGAATTACCAAACTGGCGATAGGCTTGCGTATCAGAAACAGGGATCACAAATGTGCTTTCACCGGGCTTATCAAAACCCATTAAGCGAGCGCATTCCTGCGGGGTAAGGCGGCGCGGTCGATTTTGTTGATTCAATTCGCTGTAAAAATCTAGGGATGGAATAAACCCACGATCAACGAGAATCTCTGAACCGTCCTTGTGATATCGGGCGGAAAGTGTTCTAGCAACATCGTTAGGCCCTGTTAATCCAAAACCAAAACCATTGCCTTTTTCTCGATGCTTCTGAGCATATTTATATAAGTACTCCCAAAGCTTGGGTGTCAGTATGTATTTATCCTCAACTTGGGAGTCCAGTATATCACTGAAGCTTGGGCGAGATGCAGGGTAGTATTTGCTGATAGCTCGCAAGCTAAAGCCTTGATGAACATTCAAGTCACGCCTAAATCCCACTAATACAATTCGTTCCCGGTGTTGTGGTAGAAAATGCGCTGCGTCGATAACCTTGGGATCCTGTCCTTTTGCTGCATTTATATCTGCCACTTCATAGCCAAGCTCGTCGAGTGCCTCGCAAATAACACGAAAGGTATTACCTTTGTCATGGCTTTTTAGGTTTTTTACGTTTTCCAGCAAGAATGCCGCAGGACGCTTAACAGCGATAATTCTCGCCACATCAAAAAAAAGAGTGCCTTGAGTTTCACACTCAAAACCATGCTTACGTCCCAATGAGTTTTTCTTAGAAACTCCAGCCAACGAAAAAGGCTGACAGGGAAAACCTGCCAGTAAAACATCATGACCTGGAATATTTTGATCAATATACTGGTAGGCTTCATAGTCAGTTACATCTAGCTGACTTGAAAGCGTAATATCGCGTATATCAAGATTAAATTGATGTTTGAGTGGGTCACAGTAATGATTTGCTTTGTAGGTACGAACCGCATTTAGATCCCACTCTGAAGTGAAGATACATTCGCCACCAATTGCCTCAAAGCCTTTACGGATACCACCAATACCCGCAAAAAGATCGATAAAGGTAAAAGAAGATTGAGCTTCTGGTTTTTGAGGCAATAGAAATTGCAGCCTATCGTATTCTGCATGGGAAAGCCTTGGAGCGGCCTTTCCTTTAACCCACCGATTCACTGTCTCCCGACACCAATGGCTAGGACTGACCTCATTTAATACCTTAGCAACCTGCCCTTGGTCGAATATTTCTAACACTTTACTCAACAAAGAAAAATCATCAAGTTGTTGATGGGCTTCGCGCTTTTCTTTTAACTCGACCACACTACTTGAACTAAGAACATTGCCAATCTTACTTGAAATCATCACAAATCCACATCCGGGTCAAATCTGTGACATACTATCACACCTTAGCCCTAGAGATGGACTCCATCAGTCAGTACGCCCTACTTCTTCTTTTCCTTAGGCACCAACATACTAGAAGCCCGCTTGCACTCCATCCCCAACTCCGTCAGGCGCATGATGGTCAGGGTATTGAAGTCTTTAAGATAGGGAATCAGTTCCACCCGCAGCACCTCACTACGGGTTTCGCCTTTGATGGTGCGCTTGATCTCGAAGATCTCATTGGACAGCGCACGAATCTGGCCACTCAAACAGTCGATTTTCTTCAGGCTCAGCCATAGCGCGCGATAGCGCACCTGACCGGACAGCAGCAACTCAGCCCCTGATGGGATGAGCTCCTGCAAAGGCTCCAGTGTCGAAATAGCCGGAAGTTTGGCAATCTCCTTACCGACCAGCTCGATATTTTTCTCCACAATGGCTCGGTTAATAAGCAGGCTGTCCTCGATAAAACGCAGGCTGCGCTGATCACTGCGCCACTCAGCCAGCAAGCTCCAGAACCCTCGCAAACCACTGCCAATCAGCAAGCCCGTACAAAGCCCTAGCACTTCCTTTTGGCTGAAAAAACCTGCAACCGATACCACCAGTGATTCCATGTTAATTCCTTATTAAATCGGGCACTTTTCTGGCTATCTGAGGGTGACTCAAGGCCGTCTATTCACAGCACACGGTTGCGTCCACTGTCTTTGGCGCGGTACAGGGCTTCATCCGCCGCATGCAGCAGCTCATGTTCCGATGACTGCGGTGTGGGAAAACGCACCGCTACGCCAGCACTGACAGACACCATGCCAAAAGGTGAGGTCTCATGGGGAATGGCCAAGGCCACTACTGCATTGCGCAGGGTCTCAGCCAAGGTATAGGCTGCCTTCTGATCGGTATTGGCCGCAACGACCACAAACTCCTCACCGCCATAACGGGCCGCCAGATCCCCGGCGCGGCGCGCGTAGCGCTGCAATACACCGGCTACGGCTTTTAGGCAAGCATCGCCAGCCAGATGCCCATAGCAATCGTTGTATTTTTTGAAGTAGTCAACGTCCATCATAATCACCGCCAAAGGCTGACGGGTTCGTCTAGCTCGCGCCCACTCATCAGCCAAGGCAGCATCAAAACGACGACGGTTAGCCAAGCCAGTCAAGCCATCAGTGACTGAGAGCTCCGCAAGCTGGTGGTTCACCGCCTCAAGGTCTGCCGTGCGCTGGAGAATACGCAGCTCTAACTCTTCCGTGTTGCGCTTAAGCTGGCTACTCATATCATCCAAGGTTGCAGAAAGGGAGATGATCTCCTGCACAGGGGTGGCCTTGGGGGCAATAGCCGTCCAATCGCCTCCGGCGAGTCGAGCCGCCCACTGACTGAGCGCGGCCAGTGGCTTAGCTACCCAACCCGTAGCAAATACCCCAACGATGACACAGACCAGCAGCACTGCTAGCGCCAGCGCGATGCTGTTATAGAGCACATTGCGCATTGGACTGCTAAAGCGCGCCTCAGGCTGCAACACGCTAATGGTGAGCACCGGCCCCTGCAACAGGGTGTACTTACGCCAATCTAACCGATAGCGGCGATTTTTAACCTCAAGGGACGCACTGCCCTCTGGCCAATTGCGCTGACTGATCGCATCCCCTGCAGCACGAATGATGGGATTAGCACTATCAGCAGCCTTAATACGCAAGGCATTACGGTCAGCCTTCAACTGATAAATGGGCTCAGGGCTCGATGCGGCCAGTAGTTCGCCATTCGCCTCAGTGATAAAAGCCAGCCCACCGCTGGCAGAGGTTAACTCTGCCAAAAACTCATTAAGCTGCGAGAGCGCCAAATCGGCGGTGATAACACCCAAAAATACGCCCTGATCATCATAAATCGGTGCCGACATCCCCAGGCCCATTGTCCCATAGGCACCATCCACATCGTTAACCGCGTACTGATAGGCGGGATACCAGCCCATACTCCCAGTTGCCAAGGCGGCAGCAAACCAAGGTCGAGTGCGTGCATCAAAATGCAGCGCCCCCCTTGAGACCAAACTGCCCTGCCGGTTGGCGTCATCTACCCGGTAGATATGCATGCCATAGCCTTCTGCTGCACGGGCCTGCAGCATCCGTAAGCCTTTATCAGAGCCTAAGGGCGGACGACTGCCCGCATAGTATTCCCCATCCGCCATGCCCATGGAGATGAAGGTCAGCAAAGGCTGTTGGCGCATCTGCAACAAAAAGCTCTGCATGAGCAACGAACGCTGAGTGTAGGGTAACAACCCGGCATTAGCCTGTTCGACGTTAAAGGCCAGCACTCGCCTTGGTACATCAAAAAAGCTAACGATACGGTCGTAAACACGGCTCCCGATTTCAGCGGCCAACTGCTGGGTATAATGTTCAGCTAATTGCAAGGCGTTGCGGTACGAGAGGTAGCCACTGGCGGCCACTATGGGCAAGAGTACCAACAGCAGCAAAAACATCAGGAAGGTACGCAGACTAAAGGGCCCTTCCGCCGACAAAGGTGCCGTACGTAAGCCAATGCACGAGAGGCCGCAGGTTAGTATCATCAAGGCTAAAGCAATGGATAGTAGCCCGCCGACGCATCGAACCAGCCATTGCCAACCGGCGCCATTTTTTGTGTCCAAAATAGGGGCTGCCGCAATGCGCCATTGCCCGCTAGGCAAATGGATATCTACCGAAAGGTGTGGCTGCTTGAAGAGCTCAATGTGGCCATAAAACAGCTCACCTTCTGCCCCTTGCTCCTCTGAGCCACGAATGGCGAAGCGAAACGGCAGGTTGCTATCCATAAACCCGGCATCCTCCAAACTGCTACGCAGGTCGATGGCAATGGAGATCAAGCCGAGGAATTCTTCAGCACCATCCAGAGGGCTCGACAGAAAAATAGGTGTGCGGCCAATCAACCCTAGCCGTCCGTTTTGCACCAGCTTCAGCGGCCCGGCTACTACGGTATCTCGCGTGGCCATAGCACGCTTGACGCCCACCATCACATCAGGCCGAAAGCGGTAGTTCATCCCCAATACGGCTTCATTGCCTTCCAAGGGATGGATAAAATCCACCACTAACCCACTGGACAGCGTGATACTAGAAATGGACGGGTGCTGCGACACCATGCCCTCAGACAGCTGCTGTAATTTCTCGGTATCGAGGCCGCCATCTAGCATAATCTCTTTAGCTAACAGATGGTTCAGCGCCAAAATAGCATTTAGATTGCGCTCTAATTGACGGCCAGCTTGCTGCAAGCGTACCTCGACCCCGTGCACTAGAGCCTTTTCCTTTTGCTGCTGTATCGCTTGCTCAGTCACGGCGGTGAGCAACCCGCCGATTAACAAAGCCAGTAACGCACAGAGCCAAGTAGTCCATGCCGTGTGTTTCATCACATCTGGTCGCTTTTTGACGTCCTGAGTCAGCAGGATAAAGCAACTGATTGACGCCGACATCCTTTAGCCAGCATCCCCGATTTACTTGCCAAGAGAGCAGCTACACTTCCTGTTATCCCCGCTGCAACGCAGCTTGCTGGGGACGCTTACGGCTGTTGCGTAACTGATTGAAAATACTGGAATATACAGCCCCCTAGCAAAGGGCATAAATCTAACTGAGCACCTAAGCCTTCGCGTGATAAAGTCGCCCGGCCAGAAACCGTAAACCCCAGCATACAACGCACCCTTTTAAGGAGCAGGTGATGACCCAGGCACAACTGAGCGGAGCACAGCCCACACGCCGCCTATTCAGTGGCCAACATCTGACCCTGCACAGCCTATTAGGAGTACATGCGTGTTAATACGGATGTCTCTGCGCCGCTCAGTGCCCCTGCTGCTGGCACTTTTCGCCATACTCTACACGCTGCTAGTCATGACGCTTTACCTGCCGCGCAGTCTCAACGAAACCCAGCGCCTATGGCGCGACCGCGCTGATCAGTTGTTCATAGTGATGCGCAATGGCTTTTCTGAGCACCTTCGTAAAGGTCGAACCGATGAAATCCGCGACCGCCTCGATAACCTGACCAGCTTCAACGGCATTCGCTGGACAGGCGTGCTAGATGAAGAGGGCAACATGATTGCGGCCACCGCCTCCGCTGAGGCGCGCGCCGAACAACAGCGTTTGGCGCAAGACATGCTGCGGCAAAAACAACTGGCTAACGGCCAAATACTCTGGCAAGAAACCACATCCCTACACTATCTGGCGCTTTATCCGCTGAGCACCCCAGATAAACCGTCACGGGCGGTGTTAATGGTGGCACTGGATTTATCGCCGCTGCTGGAACAAGCCAAACGCAATGCTTGGAATTATCTGACCCAAACCCTTGCCGCTTTGCTGCTGCTCAGCTTGATGCTCAGCAAACTCTATGAACTGCTGATCACCCGCCGCCTCGCCCTGATTGATCAAGCCACCCGGCGCTTTGCCGAACAGCAAATCCCTGAGCCTCCCATCGACCGAGGGCTCGACGAGATTGGCCAACTGGCGCGTACCTTTAGCCAGATGACCCAGCAACTGCACGACAAGCAGCAAGCCCTGCAAGAAAGCGAACACCTGATGCGCGACCTTATCGACACCGTGCCCATTGGCATGTTGGTGGTCGATCGGCACATGCGCATTGAACAAGCCAACAGCGCCGTCGCTGCGCTATTTGCCTGCCCAGCCAGTGAGCTGCACGGCAATCGTCTGCGCGATTGGCTGGTGGAAGAAAATGCCATTCGTCACATGCAGCAGCGCCCCGCCAACACCGCGCTAGAGCTAACCGGCTACTGCAAAGGCCAGCAAATTCCCTTAGAAATCACCTGTACGCCCTTTCAACGCAAAGGGCAGCTGTTTTACCTACTGCTGCTTAAAGACATCAGCGACCGCCGCCAAGCCGAACAACAACTGCGCTTTTTGGCCCACTTCGACCCCTTGACCCGCCTTGCCAACCGGCACTATCTGGTGCAGCGCTTGGAGCAACTGCTGACCCTCGGTAGCCCGCTGAGCCTGCTGTACCTCGACATCGACCACTTTAAGCGCATCAACGACACCCTTGGTCACGAAATCGGCGACTCCCTGTTGGTAGAAACTGCCAACCGCTTACGGCAGCTTTGCCCAGCACACAGCCTACTGGCGCGCTCCGGGGGCGATGAATTTATGGTGCTGCTTGAGGGTGCGGAGCTGGACGCTGCGCTAAATGTCGCCGAAAAATTACTGGCAGGCCTACAGCAGCCCATGCAAATCCGCCAGTATGAATGCCTTGCTTACCCCAGCATTGGCATCACCAGCAGCGATGGCCGCTTAAGCGCCAACGAGCTACTCAAGCAAGCAGACTTAGCCCTCTACGCCGCCAAAGATGCTGGGCGCAATCGGCTGGCCATCTACGACCACAGCCTTAGTGCCGCCGCCGAACAACGCCGCCAACTGGAACAAGAACTGCGCCGCGCCTTGGACAATCAAGAGTTCATCCTGCACTACCAACCGCAGGTAGATAGCCAAGGGGTTCCACAAGCCATGGAGGCCCTGCTGCGCTGGCAATCACCGGGGCGTGGACTGGTGCCACCAGATGCCTTTATTCCGGTATTGGAAGACAGCGGCATGATTATCGAAACCACCCGCTGGGTATTCCGCGAAGCCTGTCGCCAAGTGCGCCGCTGGACACTGGAGGGCTACAACATCCGCATCGCCGTCAACCTGTCTTCGCTGGATTTCCGACAGGCTGACTTGGCTGGATCGCTACTGAGCATTCTGGAAGATGAGCAGGTGCGCCCCGAACAGATGGAGCTGGAAATCACCGAAAGCGCCCTATTGGACACCGACAGCCAAGTGCAAGACACCCTGTCACGCTTGAAGGCAGCGGGCATTCTGCTGCTACTGGATGACTTTGGCACCGGCTATGCCTCCCTCACCTATCTGCAACAGTTCCACTTCGATGGCATCAAAATCGACCGTCAGTTTGTCGATGGCCTCCCGGATAGCCCACAATCCTTGGCACTAGTGCGCGGCATTTTGACCATGGCCAGCCATTTAGGCCTGCATGTGGTGGCCGAAGGCGTCGAGAATGAGCGCCAAGCCTCTTTCCTGCGGCAACACGGCTGCCCTAGCCTGCAAGGCTACTACTTTGATCGGCCGCGCCCCGCCGCACACTGGTCAGAGCATTGGCCAAAGAACCAAGCCTTAAGCCCTTGATGGACTGGTGCGCGCCGGTGGGCTCTGCTAGTGTCCTGTCCAATCCACAATAAGAGCCACCCTTCACAACAGGCTGCCGCTGCATGGCCCGCAAAAAAGCTCCTCTGGACTTCGAACAGTCCCTCAGTGACCTGCAACACTTGGTCGAACGGCTGGAAAATGGCGAACAGGCCTTGGAAGAAGCGCTGCACTGCTTCGAGCAGGGTATCCGCCTGACCCGCGAATGCCAGCACAGCCTCAGCCAAGCCGAACAACGGGTGCGTAGCCTGCTAGAGCCCGATACCACCGCCGCGCGCCCTCGCCCCACCGATTCGGATTAACCTATGATTGGCCACTACCAGAAAACCTGTCAGCAGCGCGTCGACGCTTGCCTAGCGGCGCTCTTTACTCCGCCCTTGCCTGCTCTAGCGCGGATCTACGAGGCCATGCGCTACAGCGTGATGATCGGCGGCAAACGGGTACGCCCGCTGTTGGTTTACGCCGCCTGCGAAGCCCTAGAAGGCGACCTAGCCGAAGCCGATGGCGCAGCCTGTGCCGTAGAACTGATTCATGCCTACTCGCTGGTGCATGACGACCTGCCAGCCATGGACGATGACGACCTGCGCCGTGGTCAACCCACTACCCACAAAGCCTTTGACGAAGCCTGCGCGATTCTGGCCGGCGATGGCTTGCAAAGTCTGGCCTTTGAAGTGCTAAGCCAAGCAGCCCATAACCCTGCCAACCCTGTCGTGCGACTGGAAATGCTCGGTGTATTAGCCCGCGCCGCCGGTTCTGCCGGAATGGTCGGCGGGCAAGCCATCGACCTAGAATCCGTGGCGCGTAAGCTGGATCAAAGCGCCTTGGAACTCATGCACCGCCACAAGACCGGAGCCTTAATTGAGGCCAGTGTGGTATTAGGTGCCTTGGCCAGCGGCCATGCAACTGAGGCTAGGTTAACAGCCCTGCGACAATACGCCCAAGCTATCGGTTTAGCCTTTCAGGTGCAGGACGACATCCTCGACGTAGAAAGCGATACCGCCACCCTTGGCAAAACCCAAGGCGCTGACATTGCCCGCGACAAGCCTACCTACCCGGCGCTGCTGGGTCTTGAGCAGGCTAAAACCTACGCCCTAGCGCTGCGTGACCAAGCCCTAGAGGCTTTAAAGCTATTCGGTAGCGCCGCTGATCCGTTGCGTGCCTTGGCCTGCTATATCGTGGAGCGTCGCCACTAAAGCGGTCGCTCTAACACCTTTGGGTAGATGGCAACAAATTCCGCCCGGTCATACGGATCGGGTAGAATGCTTGCCTTCCCATTTCCCGCATAATGACCTCCCGATGCTCAAGACGTTCCACGAGATCCCCCGCGAGCGCCCGGCTACTCCGCTTCTTGACCGGGCAGCCACTCCCCCACAACTGCGCCGACTGGGTGAGGCGGAGCTGGAACTCCTCGCCAATGAGTTACGACAGGAGTTGCTCTATTGCGTTGGACAAACCGGTGGGCACTTCGGCGCGGGTTTGGGCGTCATTGAACTGACCATCGCCCTGCATTATGTGTTCAATACCCCGGATGATCGCTTGGTCTGGGACGTCGGCCATCAGGCTTATCCGCATAAAATTCTCACCGGCCGTCGCGAGCAAATGCCCAGTTTGCGGCAAAAAGACGGGCTCGCGGCCTTCCCGCGCCGCTCAGAAAGTGAGTACGACACCTTTGGCGTCGGCCACTCCAGCACCTCTATCGGGGCCGCCTTGGGCATGGCCATTGCCGCGCGCATTAAGGGCGAACAACGCCGCAGCATCGCAGTCATCGGCGACGGTGCCCTCACCGCTGGCATGGCGTTCGAGGCCCTCAACCACGCCTCAGAAGTCAACGCCAACATGCTGGTGGTGCTCAACGATAACGATATGTCCATCTCCCATAACGTAGGCGGACTCTCTAACTATCTGGCGAAAATTCTTTCCAGTCGCACCTATTCGAGCATGCGCCAAGGCAGTAAAAAAATTCTGTCGCGTCTGCCCGGTGCCTGGGAAATCGCCCGGCGTACCGAAGAATACGCCAAGGGTATGCTGGTTCCCGGCACGCTCTTTGAGGAGCTAGGCTGGAACTACATTGGCCCCATTGATGGCCATGACTTGCCTATTCTGCTGTCAACCCTGCGTAATATGCGCGACCTGCAAGGCCCGCAGTTTCTTCATGTAGTCACCAAAAAGGGTAAGGGCTTTGCACCCGCTGAGGCCGATCCCATCGGCTACCATGCCATCACCAAGCTGGAAAGCCGCGAAGCCCCCACCAAACCAAAACCTGCGGCTGCGCCTAAATACTCCAACATTTTTGGTCAGTGGCTGTGCGACATGGCCGCCGCCGATGCACGCCTAACCGGTATTACCCCGGCCATGCGCGAAGGCTCGGACATGGTGGCCTTTAGCAAGCGCTTCCCTGAGCGCTACTTTGACGTGGCCATTGCCGAGCAACATGCCGTGACTCTAGCTGCCGGTATGGCCTGTGAGGGCTTAAAGCCGGTGGTGGCTATCTACTCGACCTTTTTACAGCGCGCCTACGACCAACTGGTGCATGACGTCACCCTGCAAAACTTGGATGTGCTGTTTGCCATTGACCGCGCAGGCTTAGTCGGTGAAGACGGCCCCACCCATGCCGGGGCGTATGACATCTCCTTTTTGCGCTGCATTCCCGGCCTCTTGATCATGACCCCCAGCGACGAGAACGAGCTGCGCCGTCTGCTGACCACCGGTTATCTGTTCAATGGCCCCGCTGCGGTGCGCTACCCGCGCGGCAGCGGCCCCAATGCGGCTCTTGATCCGGGTTTAGAGCCCCTACCCATCGGCAAAGGCGTACTGCGCCGTCAGGGACAGGGCGTGGCTATTCTGGTATTTGGTGTGCAGCTGCAAGAAGCCTTGCAGGTTGCGGAACGCTTGAACGCCAGCGTAGCGGACATGCGCTTCGTCAAACCCTTGGATGAAGCGCTGATCCGCGAACTAGCCGCCAGCCATACACTGCTCGTCACCCTTGAGGAAAACAGCCTGATGGGTGGCGCAGGCAGTGCGGTCAGCGAATTCTTAGCCGCCGAACATACGCCCATGCCGTTGCTGCATCTGGGTTTGCCGGATCGCTATATCGAGCACGCCAAGCCCTCAGAAATGCTGGCTGAGTGCGGTTTGGATGCAGCGGGTATCGAAGCGGCCATTCGCCAGCGTTTGCAGGGCGCGTAAGAAGCGAGCCATTGGCGACAGATTAGGCCGGGTTACCTCTCCCGTACCCGGCCTAATCTGTATAAGCACTTAGTACGGCATATTGCGGGCGTAGAAGATTTCCAGCATCTCATGACGCAGGCGCGCTTCTACCTGCTGGCGCTGTTCGGCGGACAGATTGCGCGTGGCGTCCCCGAACAGGTAATTCTCCAGCTCAAAATCCTTAAGCAGCATTTTGGTGTGGAACAGGTTTTCCTGATACACGTTCACATCCGTCATCTGATAGGCCGCTCGGGTATCTTCTGACAGGTATTTCTGGATGGAGTGAATCTCGTGGTCGATGAAGTGCTTGCGGCCCTCCACGTCACGGGTAAAACCGCGCACACGATAATCCACCGTCACAATGTCCGAATCAAACTGATGAATCAGGTAATTCAGCGCCTTTAGTGGCGAAATCACCCCACAGGTTGATACGTCGATATCGACGCGAAAGGTGGCAATGCCTTCCACCGGATGAATTTCCGGGTAGGTATGCACGGTGATGTGGCTCTTATCCAGATGCGCCAAAATGGTCTCTGGCAAGGGGCCGGGGGATTCTTCGATCTGGCTGTCCGTCGGGGTAACCGGCTGCTCAGAAATCAGGATGGTGACGCTAGCGCCCTGCGGATCGTAATCCTGACGGGCAATATTGAGAATATTCGCGCCAATGATGTCCACCACATCGGTCAGAATTTGCGTCAGCCGCTCGGCGTCGTACTCTTCATCAATGTATTCGATGTAGGCCTGCTGATCTTCCGGGGTTTCGGCATAACAGATGTCGTAGATATTAAAGCTCAGGGTTTTAGTCAGATTATTGAACCCGTGGAGCTTGAGTTTGCTTTTCACCATTGAACACTCTCTTGAAGGCGGCCCTGCCGCAAGTTGCGCCTGCCCGTCAGCCAAAGGGGCTGCGTGGGGCGATGAACACCTCTTCGCACTGGCGATTATGGATGTATGAGGTTGACTAAAGATGACCCACAAAACGGGGGCGAATTATGCAGAGCTAGGCCGCCCTTCGCCAGCACCGGATGCAGCCGCACCCAGCACAATGGTGGCCTTTGCTGAACCAAACAGATGAACACCTGTTACAGATCAAAATCCGCAGGATTTAGGTTTAACTCGGCACAAATCACTCGGCAGATGGCTCGCTCACTTTCATCAAAGCCGCCATCCGCCGCACCGATGGCACAGCACACGCGCACCAGCAGCCGTCCAGCGTCTTCTTGCTTGCGCAGTTTGCCGATAATCCGCAGCGCCTCAGCACGCCCGATTTGACTGTCAAACTCAAACTTTTGGCAGATGTCTTGGAAGACGCTGATCACGTCTTTCAGGTCAAAAACATTCAGCTCTTTGGAGTTTTGGATATAGCCGATCATTTTCTGCTTTTCGGTGGCGTTGATCTCACCATCCGCAGCAGACACCAGCGCACAGCCAGCCACCACCGCCTCCATGAACTCGCGGTTTTTAAAACGCGCTACTTCGCTGGCCAGCTTGTCGCGGGCCGCCAGTGCATTGCTCTTCAACCAATCCAACATGATGATATTCCTGTCGTGAGGGGCTGAGGCTCAGCCCAGTTCGATGAGTTCGTAATCGTGGGTAATGACCACACCGGCACGGCCCAGCATGATGGAGGCTGAGCAGTATTTTTCTGCCGACAGCTCCACCGCGCGCTTGACCTGCGCCTCTTTCAAGCCACGGCCTTTGACCACGAAATGCAGGTGAATGCTCGTAAATACTTTGGGATCTTCCTCGGCTCGCTCAGCTTCTAAGAAGGCTTCGCAGCTCTCCACCGGCTGACGGGCTTTTTTGAGGATGTTGATCACATCGAAACTGCTGCATCCACCTAATCCCATCAGCAGCATTTCCATAGGGCGCGGCCCCAGATTGCGGCCACCGTACTCCGGCGGGCCATCCATCACCACCGCGTGCCCACTGCCAGACTCAGCCAGAAAAAGGGTTTCGCCTGTCCATTGAATGCGTGCCTTCATTGCCTGTCTCCGTAAAAATATCAGTGCCATGCACCTAAAAATAACCGCAGCCCTAACGGCAGCAGTAGCGCAGATAGAGGGTTAAGCTGCTCCAAGACCTGCGCCAGAGCCAGTCGTAAGGTCACTGAAGAGGCTGTCAACCCTCTTATTGCAAAGTTTTGGAGTGTATCACGCGGCTTTTACGGATAGGCCGCGCACCGATAGGCAAGGGCTTCACTTCCCGCCGAGGCGGCGGTAGGCTCCCACGGGGACAGCCACCACCTCAGCGGACTGTCCATCACCTTGCGGCACGACAGGCCCTGTGCCTTCACACTGGAAGCATCTGAATGGTAACGCTCACCCTCACGCCCAAGATCAAGAACATCGACAAGTTCATGGTGCACTGCCAGCGGCGACGCTATTCAGCGAAAAGCACCATCATTCACGCCGGTGATCGCTGCGAAAGCTTATTTTTCATCGTCAAAGGTGCTGTCACCATCCTGATTGAGGATGACGAAGGGCACGAAATGATCATCGCCTACCTAAATGCGGGCGATTTCTTCGGCGAAATGGGTCTCTTTGATGCCGAAGGTGACGGTAAAGCCCGCAGCGCTTGGGTACGCGCCAAAACCGAGTGCGAAGTAGCCGAATTAAGCTACGCCAAGTTCCGCGAACTGACTCAGCAGGAACCGGAGATGCTCTATGCACTGGGCCGGCAGATGGCTGAACGCCTACGCAATACCACGCGCAAGGTGGGCGATTTGGCCTTTTTAGATGTGACTGGGCGAGTAGCTCGCACCCTGTTGGATCTGTGCAAGCAACCGGACGCCATGACCCATCCCGACGGCATGCAAATCAAAATCACCCGGCAGGAAATTGGGCGGATTGTTGGCTGCTCACGGGAGATGGTCGGACGGGTGCTGAAGAACCTTGAGGAGCAAGGGCTGGTCGACGTCAAGGGTAAAACCATGGTGGTACACGGCACCCGCTGAGGTCTGCTTAGGCGATCAGGCAGGCATCAGCGGCTTTAGGGCAGCGGTCTAGGCTTTCTTCGGGAAGAACAGCCGCTGCAACTCCACGCCCGGCTCAGGGGCTCGCATAAAGGCTTCACCCACCAAGAAGGCATGCACCTCGCTGATCTCCATCAGCTCAACGTCAGCCCGGTTGAGAATGCCGCTCTCTGTCACCACAATGCGCTCACGCGGCACCAGCGGCAGCAGATCCAAGGTGGTTTCTAAGCGCACCTCAAAGTTATGCAAATTGCGGTTGTTGATGCCGAGTAAGGGCAGGTCAAAGTTCAAGGCACGCATCAGCTCCGGTTCGTCATGTACTTCCACCAGCACATCCAAACCTTGCTCGGTGGCCACAGCTAACAACTCGGCCATCTGTGCATCGGACAGCACCGCCGCAATCAGCAAGATGCAGTCAGCTCCAATGGCCCGAGCTTCAATGACTTGGTAGGGATCAATCACGAAGTCTTTGCGCAACACTGGCAGCCCGCAGGCCGCACGCGCCGCTTGCAGGTAAGCATCGGCACCTTGGAAGAAGTCGATGTCCGTCAGCACCGACAGGCAGGTCGCGCCACCGGCTTCGTAGCTCTGGGCGATCTCCGCCGGAACAAAATCCTCGCGCAACACGCCTTTGCTGGGTGAGGCTTTTTTGATTTCAGCAATCACCGCAGGCAGGTCTTTTTCAAGCTGGGCGCGAATCGCCCCAGCAAAGCCGCGTACCGGCCCTGCGCGGTGGGCCAGATGCTCAAGGTCGGCCAAACTGACCTGTGCGCGACGCTCAATGACTTCCTGAGCCTTGCGTTGCACGATGTTCTCTAGAACGGTTGGGATGCTCAAAGGGAAGTCTCCTGCTTGAATACGGCGGTGAAGGCGGCCAGCTCTTCGAGTTTTTCCAGTGCCAGCCCAGTGTGTAAGGCATCGTGGGCCAAGGCCATGCCCTGCTTTAGACTGCCGACCAAGTCGCTGGCGTAGAGTGCAGCCCCGGCGTTGAGGATAATCAAATCCGCAGCCTTCACACCATTGGCCGTCCGCCGCCGCCCCAAAGCATCGCGGATCAGCGCCAAGGAGGCACTGGCATTATCCACCACCAGCCCGTCTAAGCTTTGCCGAGGGATGCCGAAGTCTTCCGGCTGGATTTTATACTCGCGAATGCCGCCCTGTTTGAGTTCAGCCACATGGGTTGGCGTGGCTAGGCTGATTTCATCCAGACCGTCTTGGGCGTGTACCACCAGCACATGGCTGCTGCCTAAGCGCGACAGCACTTCTGCCAGCGGGCGGCACAGGGACTCTTTGAAGACACCCACCACCTGATGGCGCACCCCTGCTGGGTTAGCCAAAGGCCCTAGCAGGTTGAACAGGGTGCGCAGCCCCAGCTCACGGCGCGGGCCGTTGGCGTACTTCATGGCGCTGTGATGGCTGGGTGCGAACATAAAGCCCACGCCGACAGTTTCAATGCTGCGGGCCACCTGTTCTGGATTTAGGCCCAAGTAGACGCCCGCCGTTTCCAAGAGATCCGCACTGCCACTGCTGCCGGACACCGCACGATTGCCGTGCTTAGCCACTCGGCCACCCGCCGCCGCCACTACAAAAGCCGCTGCCGTGGAGACGTTGAAGATGTTCATGCCATCGCCACCGGTGCCACAGGTATCAACCATGTGTTCGGTTTTGGCAAAGGCTACCGGGGCAGCCAGCTCGCGCATGGCTTGCACGGCCCCGACGATTTCATCGGTGGTCTCCCCCTTCATGCGCAGTCCCATCAAAAACGCGGCGATCTGCGCATCAGTGCAGCGCCCGGTCATGATTTGGAACATGATGCCTTTCATGGCCTCAGTGGAAAAACTAGCGCCTTCAACCAGATGCTTGAGCGCGTCCCGAATATCCATCAGCGAACCCCTCCTTTTTGCCGAAGAAAGTTGGCAAACAATTCGTGGCCCTGCTCGGTCAGGATCGATTCAGGATGGAACTGTACGCCTTCAATGTTAAGTGTCTTGTGCCGCAACCCCATGATCTCATCGACCTGACCATCGTCCGTCTGAGTCCAAGCGGTGACCTCCAAACAGTCTGGCAGGCTTTCATGCTTGACCACCAGCGAATGATAGCGAGTCACGGTCAGCGGCATCTTAAGTCCTGCAAATACGCCAAGGTGCTCATGGAATACCGGGCTGGTTTTGCCGTGCATGGCTTGGCGGGCGCGTACCACCTCGCCGCCAAAGGCTTGGCCAATGCTTTGGTGCCCCAGACAAACGCCCAGAATCGGCAGTTTACCGGCAAAGTGGCGGATGACCTCCAGCGAAACGCCGGCCTCAGTGGGGGTACAAGGGCCGGGGGAGACCACAATGCGCTCAGGCTGTAGGGCGTCGATTTGCGCCACACTCAGCTCATCATTGCGCACTACCTTGATCTCGGCTCCCAGCTCACCCAAATATTGCACGACGTTGTAGGTGAAGGAGTCGTAGTTGTCGATCATCAATAACATGTCAGCTCTAACCTTTTGATAAAAAGGGTATTGTTAGCATCTCTCTGTAGCGGACTGACCGGCGTCATCATGCTTCTCGATGCTCTGCCAAGGCCACGGCCTTAAACATGGCACGGCGCTTATTCAGGGTTTCTTCCCACTCCAGCGCCGGTTGTGAGTCGGCCACGATGCCCGCACCGGCTTGCACATGCAGTTCGCCGTCTTTAATCACGGCGGTACGAATGGCAATGGCAGTGTCCATGTTGCCATTCCAAGCCAGATAGCCCACCGCACCACCGTAAACGCCGCGCTTAACCGGCTCCAGCTCGTCGATGATTTCCATAGCCCGCACCTTAGGCGCACCGGACAGGGTGCCCGCCGGTAGCGTGGCGCGTAGCGCATCCATGGCCGTCAGCCCCTGCTTAAGCTGGCCTGTGACGTTGGAGACAATGTGCATGACGTTGGAATAGCGCTCGATGACCATTTTCTCCGTAACCTGTACCGAGCCGGTTTCCGCCACGCGGCCTACGTCATTGCGGCCAAGGTCGATGAGCATCAGGTGTTCGGCCAGCTCTTTGGCATCGGACAGCAGGTCGTGTTCCAGGGCTAGATCGGCCTCTGGAGTGGCTCCGCGCGGACGGGTTCCGGCAATCGGGCGTACACAGACCTCGCCATCTTCCACCCGCACCAGCACTTCCGGCGAAGAACCCACCACATGGAAATCGCCAAAATTAAAGAAGTACATATAGGGCGTCGGATTAAAGCAGCGCAGCGCCCGATACAGGTCGATAGGCTTGGCAGTAAAGGGAATCGACATGCGCTGGGAGATCACCACCTGCATGCAGTCGCCAGCCAGAATGTAGTCCTTAATACGCAGTACCGCCTGCTCGTAGTCCTCACGGGTGAAGCTGGAGCGAAAGACCGGCTCATGCTGGGCCGAGGCGGAAAAGTCCAAGCCTGCCGGAGGCGTCAAGGGCTGGCTCAAGCGCGCGCGCAAACCCTGCAAATGCTGCTGGCCTTGCTCGTAGGCATCGGCTTGTGCGGGATCGACCAGCACAATGCAGTGCAGTTTTCCGGCTAAGTTGTCGAACACCACCACGGCGTCCGAAACCATCAGCAGGATATCCGGCGTACCCAGCGGGTCGGGATTGGGGTTATGCGCCAGTTTGTGCTCCACATAGCGCACGCTATCGTAGCCAAAGTAGCCCACCAAGCCGCCGTTAAAGCGCGGAAGACCTGCCACTGGCGCAACGCGGTAACGGGCTTTGAAGTCTTCGACAAAGCTTAGCGGGTCGCTCACCTCGTGGCGTTCGGTTTCCACACCATCAACCGCAATGCTCACCTGATGGCCCTGTACGCGCAACACCGTGCGGCACGGCAAACCGATGATGGAGTAACGCCCCCACTTTTCGCCGCCCTGTACGGACTCAAGCAAGTAGGCATTGGGCGCATCGGCCAGTTTCATATAGAGGGACAGCGGGGTGTCAAAATCCGCCAATACGTCAAAGGACAGCGGAATGCGGTTGTAGCCGTCGGCGGCCAGACGCAAAAATTCGTCGCGGGTCATGATCAGTGTCTCGTGGACAAGCCGGAAAAAAGGGTCAAAGCGGGGATGCCGGATCAACCGGCCAGCAGGATTCAGGCGCGCCAGCGCCAGCGGGCCAGTGCCTTAAGGGTCGTCCAGAGGAGCGGGAGCGGCGTGCGGAGGACTAGCACCTGTCTGATCTCGCAGGGCAGAAATGAATCAGGTCACACTAGCGCAGCCGCCCCAGTGAATCAACCGGCTAACAGCAGCTCGCGCAGATCATCCAGCACCAAATCCGGATTTTCCTCAGCGATGGGCTGCCCGTGATTGTAGCCGTAACGCATAGCCACCGAGCGCACCCCAGCGGCTTTGGCGGCGCGGATGTCATTGCGCGAATCCCCAATAAACAGCGCCTGCTGAGCAGTCACCCCAGCCAGCGCCATCACATGCAGCAGGCCCGCCGGATCGGGCTTTTGCTGTGGCAGGGTATCGCCGCCGACAATCCAGCTAAAAAAGCCTTCCAGCCCGGCCTCAGCCAGCAAAGGCCCAATGAACTGCTCCGGTTTATTGGTGATCAACGCCAAGCCTACCCGCTCACCGTGCAGCATCTGCAAAATGGGCTTAACACCGGGATAGACAGTGGTTTGCCCATGACTGCTGGCATAGGCCGCCATGAAAAGCGGCAGCGCTTGAGCCGCTTCGGCACTATCCACCTGCTGATGGTCCAGCTGCCCAGCCAAGGCACGGCGCACCAACACCTCAGCGCCATTGCCCACCCAATCGCGCACCTTGGCAGCCCCAGCGGGAGGGCGTCCCAGTTGCTGCAACATGCTGTCTACTGCGGCGGCAAGATCCGGCACCGAATCCACCAGAGTGCCATCTAAATCAAACATCACAAGGCGCGGCAAATGCCCACCGAAGAGTGTTATCAAACGCATCAGCGGCGTACCTCAGCTAATTCAGCGCGCATAGCCTCAATCACCGCGCGGTAATCCGGCTGCCCAAAAATGGCGGAACCGGCGACAAAGGTGTCAGCGCCTGCTTCGGCAATGGCTCGGATGTTTTTGACATTGACGCCGCCGTCAATCTCCAAGCGAATGTTGCGACCTGAAGCTTCAATCAGCGCCCGTGCTTCACGCAGTTTATCCAGCGTACCGGGAATGAATGCCTGACCGCCAAAGCCGGGGTTGACGCTCATCAGCAGCACCATATCAACCTTATCCATCACATACTTCAGGCAGTCCAATGAAGTCGCCGGATTAAACACCAAGCCCGCCTGAGCGCCACCGGCCTTGATCAATTGCAAGGAACGGTCGATATGCTCGCTGGCTTCAGGGTGAAAGGTGATGTAGCTGGCCCCGGCCTCCAGAAAATCCCCAATGATCCGATCCACCGGCTTAACCATCAAATGCACATCAATGGGCGCTTGAATGCCGTACTTGCGCAGCGCAGTACACACCATAGGGCCGATGGTCAGGTTGGGTACATAGTGGTTATCCATCACATCGAAATGCACGATATCCGCCCCGGCAGCCAGAACGCGGTCAACCTCTTCACCCAAACGGGCAAAATCAGCAGAGAGAATGGAAGGAGCAATGGCAAACGGCTGCATGGGTAATACCTCGGCGAAAGTCTGGCGTGCAGTGTAACCGAGAGCCTGCGCCGATAAAAAAGCCCCGCAGCACCAGTGGCCTCCCAAGGATGCAATAATTGAGGGACATCCCCTGCGTTCAGGAGCCTATCAATGCCTTCCAAAGGGTCGCTGACTGCCCTATTGCTGCTTGCCTTAAGCCCGATACTACAGGCTGAAGACAAAGCACCCACACCACCTGCCGAAGCAAACACAGAGACTGTCGCAGAAACCCCCGCTCCAGCTCCGAAACCCATTAAGCGCCCGCCACTCCCCGACTACAACGACCAGCGCGCCCAAGAGCTTGCCCGTCTGCTGCCTACGCAAGCACAAACCCTAACGGCAGGCGAAGACAGCTTTCCCGCCCTTTGGCTGCCAGCCAGCGACGGCCAGCCTAAAGGAGCCGTTATTTTGCTACCCGGCACTGGCGAAACACCCGATTGGCCGCGCGTCATAAGCCCACTGCGCTACGGTTTAGCGCAACAAGGCTGGCATACCCTAAGCCTGAGCCTCCCAGAAGAGGAGTCCAACATTCCGTCTCGCCCGCCAGAGCCACCCAAACCCGTAGCACCTGCCGCAGATGCCCCAAAAGATAAAGAGGCTGCTGCCAGCGAAGGGGATAAAAAAGAAGAAAACAAAGAAGACAGCGCAAAAGAAGCAGAAAAGCCAGCAGAGGAAAGCCCAGCCCCAGCAGAGGAGGAACCCGCCGAGGTAGACCCGCCGCGTCCGCCACTGGCTGAACGCATCAGCGCGCGCATTGAGGCTGCCTTGACCTTTGCCCGTGCACAGGACGCCAAGGTTATTGTGCTGCTTGGACATGGCACCGGTGGCTACTGGGCTGCCCACTACCTGTCCCAAGACAAGGCAGAAGCACTCCAGCAACTGATCTTGATTTCCCCAAGTCAGCCAACAGGTCAAGAGGTGCCACTGGAGGGGCTGCTGGCCAAGCTGCCGCTGGCTACTGGCGATTTCTACTACGCCGATCGCCCAACAGAACAGCAAGCCGCCAACCTGCGCCGAAACGCCAGCCAACGCGCTCGTCATCCAGCCTATAGCCAGACGCCGTTAAACACCTTAGCGGGCGACCTAGCCAGCGAGCAGCAACAATTGCTTAGGCGCATACGCGGCTGGCTAGATCGGCAACTGGCCGCTGGAGGCTAATGCCGCTCACGGTGCTGTTGAACCAGCGCATAGGCATTGTGCAATTCGCGGGTACGTTCGGTGGCCTCACGCAAGGCCGCCGCACTGCCGCCAGAACCTTCCAGCTTATCCGGGTGATACAGGCTGAGCAGCCGACGATAAGCCAGCTTGACCTCTTTAGCATCGGCGTCCACGCCCACACCCAGCACCCGCAAAGCTTCCTGATAGGCCGTGCGGCGGGGCGCATCTGGGCGGCGGGCAGCATCCAGACGAGAGGTAGCCTCCTCCGTCCAACCGAGCCACTGGCCCCACTGCACAATCAAGCGGCATGACTCATCATCGGGTTCGCCATTGGCCCGCGCCACACGCCAGCACGACTGCAAGAGCGCCTTGATTTCATCGGTATGCCCAAGCAAAGCCTGTAACGCCAATTGCAGATCATCCCGCCCTGCTTTACCGCGCCCAAAGGCCTGAATGGCGGCCCGCTGTTGCGCCGTATCCAGATAGCGGCGCTGCATTTCGGCGCGCGCCGCCTGAATATGTGCCTCGGTGACTCGCCCGCTGGCTTTTGCTAAGCGGCCTAGCAGTACAAACAGCAGCTCATCGCCACGCAAGGCCGGTCGGCCACTCAAACGGCCACCGAGGGTTTTCCAACTCAGCTGTAGGCGGCGGTCACACACCTGTCCCAGCAAGGCCCCCAGCAGCGCACCAGAGAATCCCGCCAAGAACCAACCCGCCAACCCACCCAATAAGGTGACAGGCCACAACATCAGGGCTGCCCTCCTGCCAGCTGTCCGGCTTCGGCAAGGCGCTCTGTGGTACCTACATCCACCCAGTGTCCAGTGTAGTGCTCACCGCTCACCTGTCCTGTGGCCATGGCTTGACGCAACAGGGGCGCTAACTTAAAAGCCCCCGCTGAGCAGCCCTCAAACAGCCGAGGATGCAAGACAGCTATGCCGCTGTAGGTCAAACGCGCTGATGTGCCTTCATCCCTTACCTGCCCGTCCCGCAACAAAAAATCCCCGGCGGGATGATGGGCCGGATTATCCACCAACACCAAGTGCGCTAACCCTTGCAGCGGTTGGCAAAGCTGGCTGAAATCGTAGTCAGTCCAAATATCGCCATTGACCACCACAAAGGGCTCATCACCCAGCAATGGTAAAGCCCGCTGAATGCCACCCCCCGTTTCCAGAGGCTCAGCCTCCGGGGAATACTGAATCGGCACAGCCCAGCGCTCACCCGTGCCGAGATAGGCTTCAATCTGCGCACCTAGCCAAGCATGGTTGATCACCAAGCCTTGAAAGCCTGCCGCCTTTAAGGCTCGCACGTGGTATTCGATTAGAGGCACACCGGCCACCGGTATCAGGGGCTTGGGCGTGTGCAAGGTAAGGGGGCGCATCCGCTCGCCCTTGCCTGCGGCCAGAATCATGGCTTTCATGCCTGCGCCTCCAGCGGCAAGCTGTCCAGCAGCGCCGCCAAATCCGCTAACTCTGGCCGCCGCGCCAAGACTGCGCGGATATAGGCAAAGAAGCGCGGCACATCGCCTAGATAACGCGGCTTACCATCGCGGTGACAAATTCGCGCAAAGATACCTATTACTTTCAAATGGCGCTGTACGCCCATCAGATCGCTGGCGCGGTGGAAATCCGCAAACGCCGCTGCTACCGGCAAACCAGCAGCCTGCGCCCGATGCCAGTAATCCTGCAACCAGCCTTGCACCCGCTCTTCTGGCCAACTCAGGAAGGCATCTTTAAACAGCGAGGTAATGTCGTAGGTGATGGGGCCGCGCACCGCGTCTTGGAAATCCAACACCCCCGGATTGGGCGCGCTTAGCATCAAATTACGCGGCATGTAATCACGGTGTACCAGTACCTGTGCCTGAGACAAAGCCGAGTCCTTCAGCAGGCGACACAGCCTTTCCCAGAGGGATTGCTGCTCGGCATTGAACGAAATGCCCAGATGGCGCTCTACGTACCAAACCGGAAAGAGTTGCAATTCCCGATCCAGTAATGCCTCATCATAAGCGGGCATATTCTGGGGCACCGGGTATTGCTGAAAGGCCAGCAGGGCCGTCACCGCATCGGCAAATAGGGCATCGGCATTGTGTTCATTGATGACATCCAAGTAAGTCTGGCGACCCAAATCGCTGAGCAGCAAAAAGCCGCGTTGCAGATCTTCAGCCAAAATCTCCGGGACATTCACGCCCGCTTCTGCCAGCATTCCAGCGACCTTAACAAAGGGGCGGCAATCTTCCTGAGGCGGCGGTGCATCCATCAGGATCAAACTGCGCCCAGCCGATTCCCAGCGGAAATAGCGACGAAAGCTGGCATCACTGCTGGCAGGCTGCAACGGCCCGATCATTGGTTCCGTCCAGCCTCGTGCGGCAAACACGCCCGGCAATTGCTGATCCAGCCAGATACTCAGGTCTTGCAGGCGTTGGTCTTGATGTGACATGGGTTCTCCACAGCGCTAGCCGATAAGCAGGTCATGCTTTATTATCCGGATATTTTTCAGCCCATCGAGAGGCAATCAGCCTGTCGGCCAATAGCTCGCAGGAAGCCTGGACCTAAGCACAAGATGGCAGTCAAACACCCTCTGTTGCCCAACAGGAAGCCTCTGCGTTCCCTTATGGTCGGCAACCTGTTCCTCCTGCAAGCAGTCACGCTCTCTGTTGCGAGCGCTGCCGACCAGCAATATGCCTGTCAGGCAGGCACCGCCAGCGGTGGCTGGAGCTGCACAACCTCAGCTCGCCCCGCCAAACTGCCACCACGCCCCGGTGCTCCCGGCACGCCCATGACAGCGAGTGAACGATGGGCCGCAGAAGAGGGCAGTATAACGCAGGTCTCTGATGCCGGCGGCAAAGCCCTCTCCTCACGTAGCGCTGACTACAGCCACTTAGACTGGGTACCGCGTGAGAAATTGACAGCCGCTCAGCTAGCAGAAATCTCGCCCTATTGCTCCGGCACCTACGTTGAGCCAAGCCGTCCCGGGCTTTTGGATGACACGCCGAAAAGTCAGGCGCCCATCCACGTCAGTGCCCGCGCCTCGCGCCATGACCAAGGCGATGAATCCTCAACACTGGCCGGTGATGTGGTACTGCGCCAAGGCAGCATGCAGGTGCAATCGGAAGAAGCGCGCCTCTATCGGCAAGAAAGCCGCGGTGAACTAGCCGGTAATGTGCGCTTGCGCGATAAGGGCACCTTGATCGTCGGCGATCGGGCTGAAGTGATGCTAGACAACGGTGAAGCCAAGGTCGAAAACGCCGAGTACGTTGTTCACGGTGCCAAAATACGCGGCAGCGCCCAGTACGCTAAGCGGGAAGAAACCTCCATCATCCGCCTGAAGGACGGTACCTTTACGCGCTGCGAGCCAGGTAACAACGATTGGCACCTGCATGGTAACAACGTCACCCTGAATCCTTTGACCGGTACCGGCACAGCCACCAACGTCACCATTCGCGTGCAGGACATCCCGGTTTTCTACACGCCCTATATCAGCTTCCCCATTGATGATCGCCGTAAGTCGGGCTTCTTGACTCCCTCGTTTGGTGCATCCAGCGGCAGCGGTTTTGGGCTGTTGACGCCTTATTACTTCAACCTTGCGCCTAACTTTGATGCCACCCTATTCCCTCAATACATGGCGGATCGGGGCATGTTGATGGAAGGCGAATTCCGCTACTTGACCGCCAATACCGAAGGCCAAGCCGGAGCTGCCTACATACACGACAGCGACAACGAGCGTGAAAATCAGTCCGGCTATCAAAAGCAGCGTTGGATGTACAGTGTGCAACACCAAACCGGGCTGGCTTCACGCTGGTTGGCCGATGTTGACTACACCGATATCAGCGATCCTTACTACTTCCAAGATTTGAAGACCAACCTGCAAATTGATCAGGGCGATCACCTAAACCAACGGGGTGCACTGACCTACCGCGGAGACAGCTTCGTTGCCCGTCTTGGCGTGCACTCATACGAACGCGCTACCGTTGCGGATATCACGCCTTACGACCGCCTACCACAGTTCACCCTAAACGGTACGCTGCCCTTCCAACCCGGTGGCTTGGTAGTGGATTACAGCAGCGAAGTCGTCAGGTTCCAGCGCGACCTACGCAACGGTAGCTTCATCAACGAAGATGACAACCCCGAACAATGGTATGACGACCGTCTGAAGGGCCTGACCCGCGCCGAGGGCGAGCGGCTGCACCTTGAACCCAGCGTGAGCCTGCCACTGACTTGGACATGGGGCTTCATCAAACCGACCCTCAAATATGCCTACACCAGCTACGATATTGATCTAGACAATACCGGCAAAAAAACCCTAGGCAGCTTTGAGAAGTATGACGATAAACCCACGCGCGGCCTGTCCATGTTCAGCATCGACAGCGGCCTCTACTTTGACCGCGACGTTCAATACTTTGGCCAAGGCTTCCGCCAAACCTTGGAACCACGCCTGTTCTACCTGAATGTGCCGCAGGATGATCAGGAAGACATCCCGATCTTCGATACCGGCGAATACACCTTTAACTATGCCTCTCTGTGGCGCGATAACCGCTTCTCCGGTAAAGACCGCATCGGCGATGCCAACCAGATCTCGCTGGGTATCACCACGCGCTTACTTGAGCCGGACGGCTTTGAGCGCCAGCGCTTTAGCATCGGTCAGATCCTGTACATGCGCGACCGCGAAGTGCAAATGCGCGGCATCGACTATAAAACCCGTAGTTACGCGACCTCTAATATGTCGCCCTACGCCTTGGAATACCTGTACCGCTACAACCAAGACTGGCGCTTTAGCTCCACCTTTAACTGGGACCCGGACAGCCACATTACCCGCTCTAGCAGTGCGATCTTCCACTACCAGCCTGCTAACAACCCGAACAAAATCGTCAACCTTGGCTATCGCTATCGCAGCGAAACCATGCGCTTTGACCAAGCCACCAGTACCTGGCGCTACGACGATGACTACGGCAGCCCCGGCACGCCCGAATACATCAAGGACTACTACAAAATCAGCCAGCACGATGTTTCCACCATCTGGCCCATCGTTCCGCAGTGGAGTGCCATTGCGCGTTGGCAGTACGACTACAACCGTAGCCGCACGCTGGAAGCCTTTGGCGGCTTTGAATACGACAGTTGCTGCTGGAAATTGCGTCTGATTAACCGCTACTGGCTCAACTATGACGAATCCAGCCTCAACCTCGACGCCAACGAAGAAGGCAACAGCGGCATATTCCTACAAATCGTACTCAAAGGATTGGGTAGCCCAGTGGGTGGGGAAGCGGAAACCTTCCTCGATAAAGGCATTGAAGGTTATCGCAAACGTGAAGATCAAGCGTTCTAACCCCCTCTCCCGGCTAATTGCCGGGCTGCTGCTAGGTCATCTGGCTCTGGCAGCAAGCCCTTTGCAGGCGCAAATCCGGCCACTGGATCGCATTGTGGCCATCGTCGATAACGATGTGATCATGCAAAGCCAGCTAGACCTGCGTATGCAGGAGGTGCGGCGCACTATCTCCCAGCGCGGCGCGGATCTGCCGCCAGAGAGCGTGCTGCGCCAGCAAGTACTGGAGCGGCTGATCAGCGAAAATATTCAACTGCAAATGGCCCTGCGCGCAGGCATTCGCATCGGCGATGAAGAGCTTAACCAAGCCATCACCAGCATTGCCCAGCGCAACAGCATGACCCTCGCTCAGTTTCAGGCCAAGCTCGTCAAGGACGGCATGGACCCGCAAGAAGCCCGCGAGCAAATCCGCCGCGAAATGCTCATCACCCGCGTGCGGCAACGCCGAGTGGCTGAGCGTATCCAGATTTCAGAGCAGGAAATTCGCAACTTTTTGGCCTCGGATCTTGGGCGTATGCAGCTCTCCGAGGAATACCATCTGGCCAATATTCTGATTCCCATCCCTGAGGCGGCAGAATCCAGCGCGATTCAAACCGCTGAGCGTCTGGCTGAAGACACCTACCGACAGCTCAAGCAAGGGGCCGACTTTGCGGAACTCGCCGTGGCGCGCTCTGCCAGTGAAAATGCCTTGGATGGCGGCGACATGGGTTGGCGTAAAGCCGCTCAACTGCCACCGCCCTTTGATGACATCATCCGCAACCTACCCATAGGTGGCGTTACTGAACCCATCCGTACCCCACCGGGCTTTATTCTGGTTAAGGTACTGGCTAAACGCGGCGGCGACTCACTGATTCGTGACGAGGTGCGGGTGCGTCACATTCTGATCAAACCCAGCGAAATCCGTAGTATCGAAGAAAGCCGCCGCCTCATTGAGCGCATCCATACTCAAATCAAAGGCGGCGAAGACTTTGGTGAATTGGCCAAAAACTTTTCAGAAGACCCGGGCTCTGCACTCAACGGGGGCGATCTAGACTGGATTGACCCTGAATCCCTAGTGCCTGAGTTCCGCCAAATGATGGCCAGCACGCCCAGCGGGCAGCTTTCCGCGCCCTTCCGCACCACCTACGGCTGGCATATCCTGCAAGTATTGGGGCGGCGAGCTACGGATAACAGCGAATCCTTCCGCCATCAGCAAGCCATGAGCCTGCTCCGTAACCGCCGCTTTGATGAAGAAGTGCAGTCTTGGTTGCGCCAGATTCGTGACGAAGCCTATGTCGAAATCAAACAACAATAATTAAGCTTTTGGGAGTATCCAGTGACTGCTCAACGTTTCGCGCTTACTCCCGGAGAGCCCGCCGGCATCGGCCCTGACCTCTGCCTACTGCTGGCACAGCAGGCGCAACCCTCTATCCTTATCGCTATTGCCAGCCTCGAACTGCTGCAACAACGCGCGGCCTGTTTGAAGCTATCCACTCAGCTGCTCCCGGTCAGCCCAAGCGCTTGGCCTACGCAGCCGGCCCCTGCGGGCGCGCTCTATGTCTGGGATACGCCACTGCGCGCTCCGGTAGAAGTCGGCCAGCTTGACGCACGCAATGCCCACTATGTACTGGAAACCCTAACCCGCGCCGGAGAAGGCTGCTTAAAGGGTGACTTCGCAGGGATGATCACCGCTCCCGTACACAAGGGCATCATCAATGAGGCAGGCATCGCCTTTTCTGGGCACACCGAGTTTCTGGCCGAACTAACTGCTACTCAGCAAGTGGTGATGATGCTGGCCACTCACGGGCTGCGCGTGGCACTGGTCACCACCCATTTGCCCCTAAAAGACATTGCTGCCGCCATTACACCTGAGCGCTTGGAGCGGGTAATCCGCATCCTGCATGCCGATTTGGTGGAAAAGTTCGGTATTCTGCAACCACGCATTCTAGTCTGTGGGCTGAATCCCCACGCGGGAGAAGGTGGGCACTTGGGCCGCGAAGAACTCGAAATCATCGAACCCTGTCTGAATAAACTGCGCGGCAAAGGCTTGAACCTCGTCGGCCCCCTGCCTGCCGATACGCTGTTCACCCCGAAAAACCTCGAACACTGCGATGCTGTATTAGCCATGTACCACGATCAAGGCTTGCCTGTGCTCAAGCACAAAGGCTTTGGTGCAGCAGTCAATATCACCCTAGGCATGCCCATCATCCGCACCTCTGTGGACCATGGCACCGCGCTGGAGTTAGCCGGTACAGGCCTTATTGATACCGGCAGCCTGCAAGTAGCGCTGGATACCGCCCAAGAAATGGCCACCGCCAAGCTGATACGCTAAGCAACTGCTGCTAGACTGTCACATTCGTTCGTCTGCTTTCAGCTCCTGCTGTTTCAGCTTGCAGTTTGAGGCCTGGAGCCTTTTATGTCTGAGCTTTACCAACACCGTGCGCGCAAGCGTTTTGGCCAGAACTTCCTGCATGACGCCGGAGTTATTTACCGCATTCTGCGGGCCATCCGCGTTAAAGAAGGCGATCATCTGGTTGAGATCGGCCCCGGCCAAGGTGCCTTGACCGAAGGCTTGCTCGATCATGCCACGCGCTTAGATGCTATTGAGCTTGACCAAGATTTAGTGCCCCTGCTGCGCCACCGCTTTGGCGCTCAGGCGCAGTTCAATCTCCATCAGGGCGATGCGCTTAAATTTGACTACGCAGCCCTCTCCGCGCAGCCGCGTAGCCTGCGGATTGTCGGCAACTTGCCTTACAACATTTCGACACCGCTGATTTTTCACCTGCTTAAACATGCAGCGGTGATTCGCGATATGCACTTTATGCTACAAAAGGAAGTGGTCGAGCGGCTAGCTGCAGGGCCGGGCGGCGGCGATTGGGGACGGCTGTCCATCATGGTGCAGTACCACTGCCAAGTGGAACATCTGTTCAATGTCGGGCCTGAAGCCTTCGACCCGCGCCCTAAGGTGGAATCAGCCATCGTGCGCTTGATGCCCCACGAGCAACTGCCCTTCCCGGCCCGCGACCCGCTGCAATTGGAGCGCGTGGTGCGTGAAGCCTTTAATCAGCGCCGCAAAACCCTACGCAATACCCTCAAAGGCCTACTGGATGCACAGGCCATCGAAGCGGCTGGCGTAGATGGCAGCTTGCGCCCAGAGCAACTGGACTTAGCCGCCTTTGTGCGACTGGCCGACCGATTAGCCGAAGAAAGTGCCGCTGCCCATCCTCCGGAGCAAACCCCATGAAGTCTCCCTACCGTATTGATGTCAGTGTGAGCACTGAATACCTGCCGGAACAATCCAGCCCGGAGCGCGACCACTATGCGTTCTCCTATGAAGTGACCATCGCCAACAACGGTAGCCAATCCGCGCAGCTTCTATCGCGGCATTGGCTGATCACCGACGGCAACGGCAAAATTCAGGAGGTGCGCGGGGCGGGCGTCATAGGCGAACAGCCCGTCATCCCACCGGGCTATCGGCATATTTACAGCAGCGGCACGGTGCTGGCCACCAAGGTCGGCAGCATGCAAGGCAGCTATCAAATGCTTGCAGAAGACGGCCAGCATTTTGATGCACCCATCGCACCTTTCCGGTTAGCTGTTCCCGGAGCCTTACACTGACCCTCTAAACCCTGAGAGCACCGCCCATGAGCCTTTATGCTGTAGGTGATGTGCAAGGATGCCTAACTCCGCTGAAGTGCCTGCTTGAACAGGCAGACTTCAGCCCCTCACGCGATAGCCTATGGTTAGCCGGAGATCTGGTAAACCGTGGCCCGCAATCGCTGGAAACCCTGCGCTTTGTGCGCGATCTTGGCGCCTCCGCCGTGTGCGTATTGGGCAATCATGACCTACATCTGCTGGCCGTAGCCCACAACATTGAGCGCCTGAAAAAATCCGATACCCTAAGTGCCATACTGGATGCCCCGGATCGCGCTGACCTTATCGACTGGCTACGCCAACAGAAATTGCTTCACCATGACCCTGAGCGCGACCTCACACTGGTACATGCGGGGATTCCCCCTCAGTGGTCAATCAATAAGGCCTTAAAACGCGCCGCCGAGGTAGAGCAAGCCCTGCGCGATGACAATGCCTTTCTACCCTATCTAGACGGCCTGTACGGTAACTTTCCCGCCAAGTGGAATAAACACCTACACGGCATGGATAGGTTGCGCATCATCACCAACTACTTCACCCGAATGCGCTTTTGTACCGCCGATGGCACCTTGGATTTACTGGTCAAAGAAGGCGTTGAACAAGCGCCCATAGGCTTTGCACCTTGGTTCAGTCACGCCAACCGTAAAACCAAGGGCCATGCGCTGATTTTTGGCCATTGGGCCGCCTTGGAAGGCCGCTGTAGCGAGCCGGATGTGCATGCGTTGGATACCGGCTGCGTATGGGGCAATAGCATGACGCTGATGAACATGGACAGCGGCGAGCGCTGCGCCTGCGACTGCAAACCACATCCTGAACGCTGCGAGTCCCCACAATGAGCCACTATCGCTGTATTTCCCCCCAACAGGCCTACACACTGCTCCAAAATGAAGCAGTGGCAGTGGCTGATATCCGCGATCCCCAGAGTTTTTCCAGCGGGCATATCCCCCATGCCATCCGCCTAGATAACCAATCCCTGCCGGACTTTATCGCCAGCACGCCAAGCGATCGGCCATTGATTGTGGTCTGCTACCACGGTCATTCCAGCCAGAATGCAGCAGCCTACTTGGCCTCACAGGGATACACCGAGGTGTATAGCCTAGACGGTGGTTTTGAACAATGGCGCAGTCTTTATCCTGAGCAGATTAGTCAGAAAGCCTAGCCAGACGTATCTCCTCGCCCTCAACCTGCACCATAAATGCCCCTCTGCACTGCCACAGGTATCAATCTGTGGCAATCGCTACTTCTTTTCTTGCCCTTTGCAAAACCCGACTATGCTTTAAAGAAGCTCCTCAGTAGGGAGCCCGCCTAGCTGTAGGCAGCGTAGATCGCCCCTCTGCAGAGCACCCCAGCAGAGCATCAGTTAGGTTGACAAATTTACTGGGTTATTCGGCACTCCATTTGCAAGACTTCGTATGGCCCCCTGAGCATCCAGCACGTCTGGGCCAAGGACTGGGCACCATCAGGCACATTTTGGATTCCTTTGGCGACAAGGTTAGCTGACTTCCACATAGTCAGCGGACTCCGAGCATCGATCGAGGTGAAGTCATGAGTATTTTCAGTCACTTCCAACAGCGTTTTGAAGCCACTCGCCAGGAAGAGTATTCGCTCCAGGAATACCTTGATCTGTGCAAGCAAGACCCCAAAACCTACGCCTCCGCCTCTGAGCGGATGCTGATGGCCATCGGTGAGCCTGAGTTCATCGACACGGCCAATGATCCACGTCTCTCGCGCATTTTTGCCAACAAGGTGATTCGCCGCTATCCCGCCTTTGCCGATTTTCACGGCATGGAAGAGAGCATCGAGCAGATCGTTTCCTATTTCCGTCACTCCGCGCAGGGGCTTGAGGAAAAGAAACAGATCCTTTATCTCCTCGGCCCGGTGGGCGGCGGTAAATCCTCACTGGCGGAAAAACTCAAGCAACTGATTGAGAAAGTACCCTTCTATGCCATCAAGGGTTCGCCGGTTTTTGAGACGCCACTGGGGCTATTTAATCCAGCGGAAGACGCCGATATTCTGGAAGAAGACTATGGCATCCCGCGCCGTTATCTGAATGCCATCATGTCGCCCTGGGCTACCAAGCGCCTGCAAGAATTTGGCGGCGACATCAGCAAGTTCCGGGTGGTCAAACTCTATCCGTCGATCCTCAACCAGATTGCCGTAGCCAAAACCGAACCGGGCGATGAGAACAACCAAGACATCTCCTCGCTGGTCGGCAAGGTGGATATTCGCCAACTGGAAGAGTTTCCGCAGAACGATGCGGATGCCTACAGCTACTCCGGTGCTCTCTGCCGTGCCAACCAAGGCATGATGGAGTTTGTGGAGATGTTCAAAGCGCCCATTAAGGTGCTGCACCCACTGCTGACCGCCACCCAAGAGGGCAACTACAACAGTACCGAAGGGCTGGGCGCGATTCCCTACAACGGCATCATTCTGGCGCACTCTAACGAATCGGAGTGGCACACCTTCCGCAACAACAAAAACAATGAGGCCTTCATTGACCGGATTTATATCGTCAAGGTGCCTTATTGCCTGCGAGTTTCCGACGAAGTGCGCATTTACGACAAGCTGCTGGCCCATAGCTCCCTCGCTAAAGCCCACTGCGCGCCGGATACCCTGAAGATGCTCGCGCAATTCTCGGTACTGTCGCGGATGAAGGAGCCGGAAAACTCCAACGTCTACTCGAAGATGCGCGTTTACGATGGCGAAAACCTCAAGGACACCGACCCCAAAGCCAAGTCCATGCAGGAATACCGCGACAGCGCCGGTGTGGATGAAGGCATGAACGGCCTCTCGACGCGCTTTGCCTTCAAAATCCTCTCCAAGGTGTTCAACTTTGACTCCTTTGAAGTGGCGGCCAACCCGGTGCACTTGCTCTATGTGCTGGAGCAGCAAATCGAGCAAGAGCAGTTCCAAGCCGAGGTGCGCGAGCGTTACCTGCGCTACCTGAAAGAGTATCTGGCTCCACGCTATGTCGAGTTCATCGGTAAGGAAATCCAGACGGCTTATCTGGAGTCTTACAGCGAGTACGGCCAAAACATCTTCGACCGTTACGTGCTGTTTGCCGATTTCTGGATTCAGGATCAGGAATACCGTGACCCGGAAACCGGCGAAATCCTCAACCGAGGCGCGCTGAACGAGGAGCTGGAGAAGATCGAGAAACCGGCGGGCATCAGCAATCCCAAGGATTTCCGCAACGAAATCGTCAACTTTGTGCTGCGGGCACGCGCCAACAACAACGGCAAAAACCCCAGCTGGCTGAGTTACGAGAAGCTGCGCGCGGTGATCGAGAAGAAAATGTTCTCCAACACCGAGGATCTGCTGCCGGTTATCAGCTTCAACGCCAAAGCCAGCAAAGAGGATCAGCAAAAGCACTCCGACTTCGTCACCCGTATGGTCGAGCGCGGCTACACCGAGAAACAGGTACGCCTGCTCTCCGAGTGGTATCTGCGGGTACGTAAATCGCAATGAGAACAGCCACGAGCAGCAGGCTTCAGGCGACCAGCACAGCGGGCAGCTAATAGGCTCCGCTCTCACTTGGCGCTTGCGGCTTGCAGCTTGATGCTGGCCCGGAGGGCCTATGAGCTATGTGATCGACCGACGCCTGAACGGCAAAAACAAAAGCACGGTGAACCGCCAGCGCTTTTTGCAGCGTTACCGTGGCCACATCAAAAAAGCGGTAGAAGAGGCCGTGGGCAAACGCTCCATTACCGATATGGAGCACGGCGAGCAAATCAGTATCCCCAGCAAGGACACTGACGAACCGGTATTGCACCACGGACGCGGTGGCCGCCAAACCATCGTGCATCCCGGCAATAAAGAGTTTACGGCAGGCGAGCAAATTGCGCGGCCCAAAGGCGAAGGTGGCGGGCAAGGCTCCGGCCAAGCCAGCGACAGCGGCGAAGGCAATGACGAGTTCGTCTTCCAAATCACCCAAGAGGAATTCCTCGACTTCATGTTCGAGGATTTGGAGCTGCCCAATCTGGTCAAGCGCCATCTGACTGGTACCGATACCTTCAAAACCGTGCGCGCCGGTATCACCAACGAAGGTAATCCGTCGCGGATCAACATTGTGCGCACCCTGCGCTCCGCTCACGCGCGGCGCATTGCGCTATCCGGCAGCAGCCGCAATCAACTGCGAGCGCTGAAAAAAGAACTGCTGCGCCTAACAACCGAAGAGCCTGACAACTTCGGCGACATCCAAGCCACTGAGCAGGAAATCGCCCGTTTGCAAGCCCGGATCAACCGCGTGCCCTATCTGGACACCTTTGATCTTAAATACAACCTGCTGGCCAAGCAGCCCAACCCTAGCTCCAAGGCGGTGATGTTCTGCCTGATGGACGTGTCTGGCTCCATGACTCAAGCCACCAAAGACATCGCCAAACGCTTTTTCATCCTGCTCTACCTGTTTTTAAAGCGCAGCTACGACAAGATTGAAGTGGTGTTTATTCGCCACCACACCAGCGCCAAAGAAGTTGACGAGCAAGAGTTTTTCTACTCGCGGGAAACCGGCGGCACCATTGTCTCCAGCGCCCTGAAAATGATGCAAGAGATTATGGCCGCGCGTTATCCCGTCGAGGAATGGAACATCTACGCTGCCCAAGCCTCCGACGGCGACAATTGGAACGATGACTCACCGATCTGCCGTGACCTCTTGGTCAATAAGATCATGCCCTTTGTGCAGTATTTCTCTTATGTAGAGATCACCCCGCGCGAACATCAGGCCCTGTGGTACGAGTATCAAAACGTCCACGAAGCCTTCCCTGAAAGCTTTGCCCAGCAACAGTTGGTTTCGGCGGCGGACATTTATCCGGTGTTCCGCGAGCTATTCCAGCGTCGGCTTGTCAGTTGAGAGGATCGCCATGAAGCGTCAGCCCATTTCCACCGGCTCGGAATGGACTTTCGAGCTGATCCAGGCCTACGACCGAGAAATTGGCCGTATTGCCGAACGCTATGGACTGGATACCTATCCCAACCAGATCGAAGTCATTACTGCCGAACAGATGATGGACGCCTATGCCTCCGTGGGGATGCCGATTGGCTATCACCATTGGTCATACGGCAAGCACTTCCTGTCCACGGAAAAGGGCTACAAACGCGGCCAGATGGGTTTGGCTTATGAGATCGTGATTAACTCCGATCCCTGCATTGCCTACCTGATGGAAGAAAACACCATCACCATGCAAGCCTTGGTGATTGCCCATGCCTGCTATGGCCATAATAGTTTTTTCAAGGGCAACTACCTGTTCCGTACTTGGACAGATGCCAGCTCCATCATTGATTACCTGATGTTTGCCAAGCAGTACATTGCCCGCTGTGAAGAGCGCCATGGCGTCGAGGCGGTGGAAACCCTGCTCGACTCCTGCCATGCCCTGATGAACTACGGCGTGGATCGCTACAAGCGGCCCTACCCGATTTCCGCCGAGGAAGAGCAGCGCCGCCAAAAAGACCGCGAGGAACACCTACAGCGCCAAGTCAACGACCTATGGCGCACCATTCCGCGCAACCAAGACAAAACCAGCGAGCAGGCACAGCGCAAGCGTTTCCCCAGTGAGCCGCAGGAAAACATCCTGTACTTCATCGAAAAACACGCGCCCTTACTGGAACCTTGGCAGCGTGAAGTGGTACGCATCGTGCGTAAGATTGCCCAGTACTTCTACCCGCAGCGGCAAACCCAAGTGATGAACGAAGGCTGGGCAACCTTCTGGCACTACACCCTGATCAACGACCTTTACGATGAAGGGCTGGTGACTGACGGCTTCATGATGGAGTTTCTGCAATCCCACTCCAGCGTGATCTTCCAACCCGGTTTTGACAGCCGTTGGTACAGCGGCATCAACCCCTACACCCTAGGGTTTTCCATGTTCCGCGACATCCGGCGCATCTGCGAAAACCCCACGGAAGAAGACAAACACTGGTTCCCGGATATTGCTGGCAGCGATTGGGTCACTACCCTTAAATTCGCCATGCGCGACTTCAAGGACGAGAGCTTTATCCTGCAATTTCTCTCGCCCAAGGTTATCCGTGACCTCAAGCTGTTCAGCCTAGTGGATGACGATCGGCAGGAAAATCTGCTAGTACCGGCCATCCATGACGAAAACGGCTACCGGCAAATTCGCGAGCTGCTGGCCGCCCAATACAACCTCGGCAACCGCGAACCGAACATCCAAGTGTGGAGTGTTGACTTACGCGGGGATCGCTCCCTAACCCTGCGCCACCAGCAGCACAACCGCAAACCGCTGGGCGAATCCACCGAAGATGTACTGCGTCACCTGCACCGTTTGTGGGGCTTTAATGTACATCTGGAGTCTTGGCAGGACGATCAGATGGTCATGGCCTACCACATGCCACCGCGCAACCCGCAGGCGGATGAAGGGCAACGTTTGAATCTTCCGGTGCTCATGACCTGAAGAGCACCCGGAGGGATGCCGCTTCTCCCCTGAGTTGGCGTTCCTCCGGTTTTTATTAAGCGTCAGCCTTCACAAAGCAAGGCCAATACTCACAAGCTCAATATGGCGGATATCAGCTGTTTAACTTTATCTAAGCAGGCTTGATCCACCCTATCCACAGTACGAAGATTTCGTGCCTTTCGGTCTAAGGATTTCATCTGATCCGTTAAAACAACGCCGGTTGTTTTATCAGTGCCCGATAAAGCCACTTCAAAAGGATAGCCCTTGACTTGATTGGTGATGGGGCACAACCAAACAAACCCGGTTTTATCGTTAAAGTTATAGGGGCTTAATACCAAGGCAGGGCGCTTCCCTGCTTGCTCATGGCCTGCTTGTGGGTCGAAGTCCACAATGACGATATCGCCTATATGCGGAACTTGACTCACAACAGTTCATTTCCTGTTGGCTTAGATAGGCAATCTTGATGCTTATTTTCCTCTGTTATCTGAGATAACAGCAGTTCAAGACTTGGCTTAGAAGGCTGAATAAACACAGCCCCATCCTTTTGCACCAAATCCACCTTATCGCCGATATGCAGTGATAACGCCTCAAGGATATTTTTGGGCAGCCTGAGCGCAGCGCTGTTACCCCATTTAGCGATTGCAATAGACATAAGATACCCCCACAAATAAGTATCTACATTGTAGATACAGCGGAAGAATAGTCAATCGCCAAACCTAGCTAAAATCCCCTATCCTCTCTCCCGCCAACGGAGGTACGAATGCACATTTACAAAGTAGGCGGAGCCGTGCGAGATCGGCTGCTAGGCCGTCCCGTCACCGAGGTGGATTGGGTGGTAGTGGGCGCAAGTGTGGATGACATGCTGGCTCAAGGCTTTCGGCCAGTAGGCGCAGACTTTCCGGTGTTCCTGCACCCGAAAACTGGCGAAGAGTACGCACTGGCCCGCACGGAGCGCAAAACCGGGCAGGGTTATGGCGGCTTTACCTTCCACACCAGCCCTGAGGTCACGCTGGAGCAGGATCTGATCCGCCGCGACCTGACCGTCAACGCCATGGCTGAAGATCAGCAGGGCCAGCTCATCGACCCCTACGGCGGACAGCAGGACTTGCAAGCCCGCCTACTCCGCCATGTTTCCCCAGCCTTTGCAGAAGACCCGCTGCGCGTGTTGCGGGTGGCCCGTTTTGCCGCGCGTTACGCCGATTTAGGCTTTAAGATTGCCCCAGATACCCTAGCCTTAATGCGCCAGCTTTCGGAATCCGGTGAGTTGCAAGCGCTCACCCCGGAGCGTATCTGGAAGGAGATTTCCCGCGCGCTGATGGAGCCACACCCAGAGGTATTCATTCAGGTATTGCGCGACTGCACAGCCCTAAGCGCGCTACTGCCTGAGGTAGATGCCCTATTTGGCGTACCGCAGACTGCTCTGCATCACCCGGAAGTGGATACCGGCGCACATATTCTGCTGGTCTTGCAGCAATGTGCCCAGTACCAGCACCCCTTGGTGGTGCGCTGGGCCTGCCTCCTGCATGACCTCGGCAAAGGCACAACTCCAGCAGCCGATTGGCCACGCCACATCGCCCATGAAACCCGTGGCTTACCGCTGATTCGTGCCCTCAACCAGCGTTGTAAAGCCCCGCGTGACTGTCAGGAGTTGGCCGCATTAGTTGGCGAGTTCCACACCCACGCCCACCGAGCACTGGAATTACGCCCGGCCACGCTGCTCAAACTGTTGCAACACTTCGACATCCACCGCCGCCCTGAACGCTTTGAGCACTACCTTGCCGCCTGCGAGATGGACACCCGTGGCCGCTTAGGTCTTGAACAACGCCCCTATCCTCAAGCCGCTTACTTACGCGGTGCAGCCACTGCTGTGCGCGCCGTCAGCGCTCAGCCCTTGGTGGCACAGGGTCATCAAGGAGCCGCCCTTGGCGAGGCCTTGCAGCAGGCACGGCTGCAAGCCCTTGAGTGCTACAAAGCCACTCAAGCCACTGCCCCTGACTAAGCCGGAGGAAATGCCTGTAACAGCGCTGCCGGTGTCAATTCAAGGCCACGCCACTCAAAGGCAACCGGCCACAGTTGCTGCTCAATGGCTGCGTGCTGCCACAGATGAGCAAAGGGCTGCCCCACCACCGGATGCAGTTGTTCAGGCACCAGCAAGGCCAGCGGCCAGAGTACAAAGGCATTCTTGAGGATTTCCGGGCGCGGCAACATCAGGCCACTGAACGCCCCGACCTGATCGCCGTAGGTCAGCACGTCAATATCCAAGGGTAAACCTTGGCGATCCGGCGCGTAGCGGCCATTGTCTGCTTCAATGAATTTTAAGCGCCGATCCAACTCCAGCAGGGGCAGTGCCGTATTGCCACTGACCACAAGGTTATAAAAATTAGCCCCCTTGTAGCCCACTGCCAGACTTTCAAAGACAGGTGAGCAGCGCATATCCGTCAGCAAGCTTGCCAGCGCGTCCAATCCCGCCTGTAGATGCGACTCGCGCTCGACATTAGTGCCCAATCCCAGCAATACAGGGGTCATCGCTGCCCACGCTCGATTTCCACCCCTAAGCGCCTACCACGCGGATTGACACCGGGTTTGGTCACACGAAGCTGTATCCAGCGAATACCAAAACGCGCCATTAAATGCGCAGCCAACCGATCGGCAAAGGTTTCCACCAGTCTAAATCCTGACTCAGCGGCAAAGCTCTCAATCACCTGCGCCACCTCGGCGTAATCTAGGGCTTTATCTAACTCATCTCGGTGAGCAGCGGCCCGAATATCCCAAGCAAGGCGCAGGTCCAATTGCAGGCACTGGCGAACGTGCCGTTCCCAGTCGTAAGCCCCGATCAGGGTTTCAACCTCAAGGCCTTCGATAAAGACTGTATCCATTTCACCTCTCATAGCGCACGACAAGCGGGTAGTGCGCAGCTAGACTCAGAAATGCATTCCGCTGCGGATAAACTCCATGCTCTGGCTGCTGACGTTGCTTGCATACCTGCTAGGCTCATTCTCGTTTGCCATTGTACTGTGCCGCCTAAATAACCGGCCCGACCCGCGCCGCAATGGCTCAGGTAATCCCGGCGCCTCCAATATGCTGCGTATCGCCGGCAAGCGCTTAGCCCTTTGGACATTGCTGGGCGATCTGTGTAAAGGCTTGCTACCTGTGCTGCTGGCTGCTGAGGCCGGTCTCTCCATTCAGCAGCAAGCTTGGGTCGGGCTGGGTGCATTCTTTGGACACCTCTACCCGGTATTTTTCTCATTTAACGGTGGCAAGGGTGTGGCCACTGCCGCAGGCATTCTATTCGGGCTGTGCCTTCCTGCGGCGCTACTAGCAGTCAGCGCTTGGCTGGTGACGTTCAGCCTGACGCGCATCAGCTCGGTCTCCGCCATGGTGGCACTGCCCTTCAGCATGCCGCTGCTGGTTTGGCAGCAACCCGACGCCTTGCTACCCATCAGCTTGTTGGCCAGTTTGCTAATCTGGCGGCATCGCAGCAACCTGCATGACCTCATGGCGGGACGGGAACGGCATTTCTAACACTACAGCGCTGACAACTGCTCCATAGGCCAGCGAGCCTGCACGCTGATAGCGGGGCCATCCTGCTGACCGGCCATCAGGCGCTGACAACCGGCATAGGCAATCATCGCTCCGTTATCCGTACAGAATTGCGGGCGCGCATAAAATACCTGCCCACCTTGACGGGCCAGCATCTGCTCCAATGACTGACGCAAGGCTTGATTAGCGCTGACCCCGCCCGCAATGACTAAGCGCTGCAAACCACTGTGCTGCAAGGCGCGTTGGCACTTAATAGTCAGAGTGTCCACCACCGCCTGCTGGAAGGCTAAGGCGATATCAGCGCGCGCCTGATCATCAGCCTGATCAGCTTCTCGGCAACGCTGCCATGCGTTCAATGCAGCCGTTTTCAAGCCACTGAAGCTGAAATCCAAACCGGGCCGATCCGTCATCGGGCGTGGAAAAATGAAGCGGCCGGGTTTACCCAACTCCGCCAGCTTGGCGATTTCCGGGCCACCGGGATAATTCAAACCCAGCAGTTTGGCCGTCTTATCAAAGGCTTCACCAGCAGCATCGTCCAGCGACTCGCCCAGTAATTGATAGCGACCAATGGCTTCCACCTGAATCAACTGCGTATGGCCGCCCGATACCAACAAGGCAACAAAGGGAAAAGCCGGTGGATTGTCCTCCAGCATGGGCGCTAACAGATGGCCTTCCATGTGATGTACGCCCAAGGCCGGCACACCCCAAGCAAACGCCAGCGCCTGCGCACAGGAAGCCCCCACCAGCAAGGCGCCCACCAGCCCCGGGCCTGCGGTATAGGCCACCGCGTCAATCTCAGCAGCCTTAAGGCCTGCACTGCCCAGCACCTCACGGATCAGCGGCAACATACGGCGGACGTGATCACGCGAGGCCAGCTCAGGCACTACCCCGCCATACAGACGGTGCAGCTCAATCTGACTAAACAAAGCCTCAGCCAGCAGCCCTTGCTCAGAGTCGTACAGGGCCACACCCGTTTCGTCACAGGAGGTTTCCAGTCCCAGTACTCGCATGAATTACTTTACCTATGTTGTAGAATAGAGAGGCTAGACAAAGCGGCGCATGTTATCGTTTGATCACCCTCGTAGACCAGTAGTTTTCAAGCAGAGCTTTGCATTCCACAAGGTAACGGGGTAACATCCGCAGCCCTAGAAAACCAGCGTGCTTGCGAGCCATTTGCCGAAGCGCGTTGCCACCGGTAATCAAGTGAAGGTAAGCCCTGGATGCCCGCTGTCAAAGTTAAAGAAAACGAACCTTTCGATGTAGCCCTGCGCCGCTTCAAGCGCTCCTGCGAAAAAGCCGGTGTTCTGGCCGAAGTTCGCAGCCGCGAGTTCTACGAAAAGCCCACTTCTGAGCGTAAGCGCAAAGCGGCTGCTGCCGTTAAGCGTCATGCCAAAAAGGTTCAACGCGAACAGCGTCGCAGCGTCCGCCTGTACTAATACGGGCTTGTTCGCAGGTCTGGCTTGCCAGCCTGCAAGACGCACACAACCCCACCTCGCCCACCTAGGGCTTGTGGGGTTTTGTCATCTCCGGCATATGAGAATCTTCAGTGAGCCATGGCCGGTCTGATCCCGCAATCCTTCATCGACGACCTGCTGGGCCGCATTGACCTAGTTGAGGTGATTGGCTCGCGCCTGTCCCTGAAAAAAACTGGTAAAAACCACAGTGCCCGCTGTCCGTTCCATGATGAAAAATCGCCCTCCTTCACCGTCAGCCCTGATAAACAGTTTTACTACTGCTTTGGGTGTGGCGCGACGGGCAATGCCATCAGCTTTCTCATGGAATACGATCACTTGGACTTCGTCCAAGCGGTTGAAGAGCTGGCCAGACGCGCCGGAGTGGATGTCCCTCGTGAAGACAACCGGTCAGCCTCAGCCAGTAGCACTGCATCGACTAATGCGCCGCTTTACAGCCTGCTTGCTGAAGCCAGCGACTTTTACCGGCTGGCCCTTAAAAGCCATCCCGGCCGTCATCTAGCGGTGAACTACCTGAAGAGCCGTGGCCTATCTGGCATCATCGCCCGTGACTTTGCACTAGGCTTTGCTCCCCCCGGCTGGGATAACCTGCTTAAGCGCTTTGGACAAACAGAACCCCAGCAAAAAGCCCTGCTCGACGCCGGACTGCTGGTGGAAAACGCGGACAGTGGTAAGCGTTATGACCGCTTCCGCGATCGCATCATCTTCCCGATCCGGGACAGTCGGGGCCGCGTTATGGCCTTTGGCGGACGCGTACTCGGCGACGATAAGCCCAAGTACCTCAACTCGCCAGAAAGCCCTGTCTTTCACAAGGGCCGAGAGCTGTATGGGCTGTACGAAGTGCAAAAATTCAACCGCCACCTCACTGAAGTCATGGTGGTTGAAGGCTATATGGACGTCATCGCACTGGCCCAGCAAGGACTACGCAATGCCGTAGCCGTTTTAGGCACAGCCACCACCGAAGAACACATACGACGCTTGTTTCGCCTAGCACCTAGCATCTTATTTTGTTTCGATGGCGATTTAGCCGGGCGTAAAGCCGCTTGGCGCGCTTTGGAAGCCACGCTACCCCAACTACAAGACGGTTATTTGGCGCGCTTTCTGTTTCTACCCGAAGGCGAAGACCCAGATAGCCTAGTACGCCGCGAAGGCCCCGAAGCCTTCCAAGCACGCATTCAGCAACAGGCACAGTCGCTGGTGGACTACTGTTTTCAGCAATCAGCAGAAGGCATTAACCTGCGCAGCTTAGAAGGTAAGGCGCAGCTAGGAGCCTTAGTCAGTCCGCTGATCGAAAAAGTCCCCGGCCTGCACCTGCGCGCCTTGATGCACCAGCACCTTACCCAGTTAACCGGCCTTGAGCATGGCAAACTCACCGTTCCCCCTACCCAAGAGCCCCTTCAAAACACCCAGAACACCACAGCAGGCACACTGAGAACGGAGCAGCAACGCCCTCAGGCCTCACCTAAGCCTGCAAATACACCTTCACCGCGAAGCTGGCAACCGCGTCAACTCGCCGAACAAGCGCTAGCTCATTCGCGACCCGCAGCCATCGTCGAGTCGCCTATTCTCACCGCATTACGCACCCTTCTACGCCATCCCGAACTGGCCGGAAAAGTGGAAGATGCGAGCAATATAGACAGTGAAGACGATCACACCCAGCTGCTGATCGCCCTGCTCAGTGCACTGCAAAAAAATCCACAACTTAGCACCCTGCAACTAATGGCGCGCTGGCATGGCACCGAGCAGGGACGGATACTGCGTACACTGGCAGAAAAAGAGTGGCTGATTTCTGATGACAACCTTGAACAGCAGTTTTTCGATACCATAAACAGTCTTGTGGCCAGACAGCGCGAGTACAGCCTTGAAGCGCTGCTACACAAAGCGCGAGAAAGCGAACTCAGTATCGAAGAGAAAAACCAGCTGCGCAGGCTGCTGCAGCGAGGCTCATCGCTCACCCAAACGACGTCTGCTGGCACGAAAGGCCAAGTTTGAGCTATAATGCTCAGCTTGTATTCAGCCCGCCAGACTATACAGTGGATAGGGTTCTATGTCCGGAAAAGCGCAACAGCAGTCCCGTCTTAAAGAGTTGATCCAGCGTGGCCGTGAACAAGGCTACCTAACCTACGCTGAGGTCAATGACCACCTGCCTGAGGATATCTCCGATCCGGAGCAGGTGGAAGACATTATTCGCATGATCAATGACATGGGCATCAACGTCTTCGAGAGCGCTCCCGATGCCGATGCTCTGCTCCTTGCCGAAGCCGAAACTGATGAAGCCGCTGCCGAAGAGGCCGCTGCGGCACTGGCCGCTGTCGAAACCGACATTGGTCGCACCACTGACCCTGTGCGCATGTACATGCGCGAAATGGGCACCGTCGAACTGCTGACCCGCGAAGGCGAGATTGAAATCGCCAAACGCATTGAGGAAGGCATTCGTGAAGTCATGGGCGCTATTGCCCACTTTCCCGGCAGTGTGCCGGGAATTCTCGCCGAATATGAGCGCGTGGTCGCCGAAAGCGGTCGCCTGTCTGATGTTCTCAGTGGCTACATCGACCCGGACGATGATGGCGCCGCTGTTGAAGAGGCAGAGCCTGTCCTGCAAGTCACGCCTAAAGCGGCCGTCGACGACGACAAGGAAGACGAAGACGAGGAAGGCGATGCCGAAGACGAAGAAGAAGGCGACGGCGGGCCTGATCCCGAAATCGCTCGGCAGCGCTTTGGTGCTGTTGCCGATCAGCTTGCGAAAACCAATGCGGTTCTGAACAAACATGGCCGGGGTAGCGCACAGGGCATTGCTGCCCTTGAAGCCTTGGCCGAATTGTTCATGCCCATCAAGCTGGTTCCGCGCCAGTACGACAATCTGGTTGAGAAGGTACGCGATTCACTCAATCAGGTTCGCCAGCAAGAACGTGCCATTATGCAACTCTGTGTGCGTGATGCCCGTATGCCGCGCGCGGACTTCCTGCACCTGTTCCCCACCCAAGAGACTAATCTGGCTTGGGCTGATGAACTGGCCAGCGGTAAGACCAAATACGCCGAGGCGCTGGGACGTTACAAAGAGGCCATCAAAGCCTGCCAGCAAAAATTGATCGTACTGCAACAGGACGTTGGCCTGTCTGTCGCAGAGATCAAGGAAATCAACCGCCGCATGTCCATTGGTGAGGCTAAAGCCCGTCGCGCCAAAAAGGAAATGGTGGAAGCCAACCTGCGTCTGGTGATTTCCATCGCCAAAAAGTACACCAACCGCGGCCTGCAATTCCTCGACTTGATTCAGGAAGGCAACATTGGCCTGATGAAAGCCGTGGACAAGTTTGAATACCGCCGGGGTTATAAATTCTCCACCTATGCTACTTGGTGGATTCGGCAGGCTATTACCCGCTCCATCGCCGATCAGGCGCGCACCATCCGTATTCCGGTGCACATGATCGAAACCATCAATAAGCTCAACCGTATTTCTCGGCAAATGCTGCAGGAAATGGGTCGTGAACCGACCCCGGAAGAGCTGGGTGAGCGCATGGAGATGCCGGAAGATAAGATCCGTAAGGTCTTGAAAATCGCCAAAGAGCCTATCTCCATGGAGACGCCCATTGGTGACGACGAAGACTCGCATCTGGGTGACTTTATTGAAGACTCCACCATGCAGTCCCCCATTGAGGTGGCGACGGTGGAAAGCCTCAAAGAAGCTACTCGTGAGGTACTGTCAGGCCTGACAGCACGGGAAGCCAAGGTGCTACGCATGCGCTTTGGCATCGACATGAATACCGACCATACCCTTGAGGAAGTCGGTAAACAATTCGATGTAACCCGTGAGCGTATTCGCCAGATCGAAGCAAAAGCCCTGCGTAAACTGCGGCACCCGACCCGGAGCGAGCACCTGCGCTCTTTCCTCGACGAGTGATCCATAGACCCGTCGCCCCTCGGTATCATGCCAAGGGGCGGCTCGGTCGCAGTTTCTCCCCCTACATCTTCCATCTGTCCGCCCTGCCCCGGATCGCGCTATGCTGTTCTGACAGAGCCTTAGATCGCCTAGATAACCGCATGCACGGATCAGACGCCCCCATCGACCGCCTCCAAGCTTTAGATCGCGCGGCCTTATTGCAAGGCTTCCATCAGCGCACCTTGGTGGAAGGCGAGCTAATAGGTACACCAGACAGCGCCCGCGACAGCGTTTTTATCCTACGCAGTGGCCGCATCCGCGTGTTTCTTGCCTTTGAGGATAAGGAATACACCCTGACCTTTTTGGAGGCAGGTGATATTTACAGCACCCATAGCACCGCCTATCTGCAAGCGGTTAAACCCACGGAAATTCTGGTGGGCAGCACCGCCTTGATGCTCAGTAAGCTCAGTGTATTGCCCGGTGCTATTCCCATCATCATCCGTGTACTAGGCCGCACCCTAGAGAACTCCATGCACCTGATTGAAGACCTCGCCTTCCGCGATGTTGAGGGCCGCTTGGCGCGTTTTCTGTACGGGATGCTCTCGCGTAAGGGCTATATGCAAGAGGGCGTGCAACATCTGGCACTGGATCTCAATACCGAAGACATTGCCCGTCTACTGGGTACTACGCGGCAAACTGTATCCTCGCTGATCAACCGATTGACCCGCGAAGGCATCCTCAGTCGCGCCGGTCATGGCGTCTTCGAAATTCATCGGCCCGATCTATTACAACTGCGCAGTCAGCAGCTCGGTGGCCGAGTGTCAGCCAGCTGACAGACAGGCTCTCCCAAGCCTCCTACCATGAGCCCATTCAATTCCATCTGACAGGTGGCTCGCCGGGAGGAGCTTTATGACGACTAACCTGACCTATCGCCATATCAGTGGAGACAGTCCGCTACCCTATATCGACTGTGATCGCTGTGTTCGCACTATCTACGCGCGCATTCAGCACTATGTCGATCAAAACGACGGCAGCTGCCCCATTTGTAATTATTTTCAAAACAAGATTGGAAAGCGCGATGGCTCAGAAGCCGATGCCCGCTTGATTCTACACGCGCAAATTAATGTGATTTTTGAACTCTTTGAGCGCAATCAAGACCATGAAAGCGTCGCGCTCTTGCACCGCGTTGAGGATGATTGCTGCTGATGGGTCAGTGGTGCAGCAATCCACAGATTAGCCGTGGCGTTGCTCGGCGAGCATCGGTATAATGCTGCCCACCTCTGAGGGCCTGTAGCTCAGTTGGTTAGAGCAGAGGACTCATAATCCTTTGGTCCACGGTTCAAGTCCGTGCAGGCCTACCAATAGCATTAAAGGGGGTTATGTTCATAGCCCCTTCCCCCCCCTCTCAACACTGTTGTCAAATACTATTTTGACATGCCTGTGCGGACCATATAAACATAGTACTGTACGTGGCAAAACCTACTGACATCCTCGCAAAAGTGATCACTCATGTTTAAGAAAATGCTTCTAATCAGCTGTATCGCGGCCTGCGGATCGGCCTTTGCGGCTGATGCGGACTTCAAGCTAAAAAACCGCACCGGATACACCATTGAAGAGGTGTATATCTCTCCAGCCAATAAAAGTGTCTGGGGCAAAGATCGCCTAGGTGATAATCAGTTAGCGGATGGCGCAGCCCGTACTTTCCGATTTGGCGATACTAAAAACTGCGTACAGGACATTAAAGTCGTGTTCACTGATGATAGCTCAGAAGTTGAATGGGAAGATTTTAACCTCTGTGAGCTGACAGAAATCACCCTACACTACAATCGCAAAACCGGTGAAGTTTCGGCTGAGTCCGAATAAACACGCCTCAAAATAAAACCCGGCTATTTGCCGGGTCTTATTTAAATCCTATTTAGGCCATCCGCCAAAAGCCCATCAAGGCAATAAGCCGGGCTGATTGATCCCCATACGCTCATCAAGGCCAAACAGGATATTCATATTCTGCACCGCCTGCCCTGAAGCGCCTTTGACCAAGTTATCGATCACCGACAGCACTACCACCAGATCACCGCCTTGTGGACGGTGTACCGCCATCCGGCACACATTAGCGCCGCGCACACTGCGGGTTTCTGGGTGACTGCCAGCGGGCATCACATCGACAAAGGGTTCGTTGGCATAGTGCTGCTCATAGAGCGCCTGTAGATCAACCGAGGTGTCTTGCAAGGTGGCGTAGAGGGTGGCGTGAATGCCACGAATCATCGGCGTTAGATGCGGCACAAAGGTCAGTCCCACAGCGCCGTTCGCCATCTGACGCAGACCTTGGCTGATTTCGGGCAGGTGACGATGCCCCTTGACCGAATAGGCCATCATGCTCTCGCCCGCTTCGCAAAACAGCGAGCCCACCTTAGCACCGCGCCCCGCACCACTGACGCCGGATTTACAGTCAGCAATCAGCCGCGACGGGTCCACTAAGCCATTGGCGAGTAGAGGCAAAAAGCCCAGCTGGGTGGCGGTGGGATAGCAACCGGGCACTGCAATCAGCCGCGCGCTTTTAATCTGCTCACGGTTGACCTCTGGCAGGCCGTATACCGCTTCTGGCAGCAATTCCGGTGCGCCATGGGGCTGGCCGTACCAGCGGCTCCATTCATCGGCATCCTTAAGGCGGAAATCCGCAGACAGGTCGATCACCCGCGTTCCTGCCGCCAGCAACTCACCCGCTAACGCATGAGCAACCCCGTGGGGCGTAGCAAAAAACACCACGTCGCAGGCAGCTAGTTTTTGGGTATCGGGCACGCTAAACGCCAAATTATCGTAGTGGCCGCGCAGGTTGGGGAACATATCGCAGACCTTTAGGCCCTCCTCCGAACGGGAGGTGATGACCACAACCTCAGCCTGAGGGTGCTGGGCCAACAAGCGCAGTAGTTCGACGCCGGTATAGCCGGTGCCACCAACGATTCCAACCTTGATCATGGGATGCCTCTTGCAACTAAAACGGATGTAATAAGGGCCGCCGATGATACGGACAGCCCGCCAGCAGGCCAAGGACGCTCACCAATGCCTTAGCACCTTGGCTGTTTAAGGGTTACAGCAGACCAAATACTTTTTTGGCCAAACTACTGGCTGCTTCTGCTGGATTTTCGCGGATGCTGGCTTCTTCAACGCTGATCATTTTGAATAGGCCATTCAGGGCTTGCTCGGTCACATAGCTTTCGATGTTGGCTGATTTGGCATCCACTACACCAAAGTTCGCCGCTTGACCGGCAAAGCTGTTGTATTGGCGCGCCAAGCCCACTTGGTCAGTGGCTTGCTTAACGATGGGCAGGAATTTAGCGCGGATTTGTTCACGGCTGGATTTATCCAGATACTGCGTGGCAGCATCCTTAGGGCCGCTGAGAATGCTTTTGGCATCCTGTACGGTCATTTTTTTCACCGCTTCTACCAACAGCACTTGTGCTTGGGGCACGGCAGCCTCAGCGGCTTTGTTCATACTGGCTTCCAGCTGATCCACTTGGCTGCCCATACCCATCATTTTCATGGCAGAAGCCGCTTTACCTAGGTTGCCGGGCAGTTCAATGCGCACATCGTTGTTATTGCTAAAGCCACCGGGTTTGCCCAGTTGCTGCACGGCAATCTGCGCGCCCTGTACCAGTGCGTCTTTAAGACCACCGCTGGCATCGCTTTGGCTCAGATCAGATAGGGACAGGGCAAAGGCTTGACTGCTCAGGGTCAAGGCGGCCAGTAAGGTCATCAGGGGGCGGGACATGGTGTATTCCTTCTGTAAAAACAAATAGCCGAGTCAGGGCGTCAAGTAGGAGGAGCGCGTCAGACCAAGGCGCAGGGCATCGATGAAGCGGGTGCGCTCTTTGGGGCTGAGCTGACTGCCTGCAATTTTGTCCCGATAACGGGTCATGAGTTCCTCGGGCGACAGGTGTACATAGCGCAGCATATCTTCAATGGTGTCATGGGTTTCAATGCCACTGTGATAATAGCTGCCATCTTCACGCTGGTAGACGTTTACTGAGTCGGTATCACCAAACAGGTTGTGCATATCACCGAGAATTTCTTGGTACGCCCCCACCAAAAACACCCCTAGAAAATACTCCTCGCCCGGATGTAAGGCGTGTACCGGCATGCTGCTTTCGATACTTTGCTCATCGACGTACTGACGAATCTTACCGTCGGAGTCGCAGGTTAAATCCTGCAGCACCGCGCGGCGTTGCGGCTCTTCAGTGAGGCGCTGCAAGGGCACGATGGGTAGAATTTGGCCAATCGCCCAGGTATCCGGCAGGCTCTGAAAGACCGAGAAGTTGCAGATGTATTTATCGGCCAGTTTGTCGTTCAGCTCATCCAACACGGTGCGATGGGAGCGCTGACTGACCCGCAATTGCTCATGCAAACTGCGGCAGATGGCAAAGTAGCTCTGCTCAGCCAAGGCCTTTTGCGAAAGATTGAGCTTGCCAGAAGCATACTGAGCCGAGGCTTCGCTCATGTAATGGGTAGCCCGCCAGTAAGTCTCGGTGGCCATTTCCGGGTCAGTAGCGCCACGTAGCTCAATCAGGGTGCGGACAATCTCTGGCAGCTCATCGGAGCTTTCTACCACCGGGGGTGCATCGTTGTGCTGCTCGATGTCCGTCACCTGAATGACCAGCACCGCATGGTGAGCGCTCATGGCTCGACCGCTTTCCGAGAAAATATGCGGATGCGGCAACCCTTGGCGCTCGCAAAACTCTTTGAGCATACCGACTACGGTACCGGCGTACTCGTTCATGTCATAGTTGATGGAACTGGCATTGCGCGAATGCGTACCGTCGTAATCCACGCCCAAACCGCCGCCCACATCAATGTGATCCAGTGGCAAACCCAAGGCACGCAGTTCAGCGTAGTAGCGAATGGCTTCGCGGAAGCCTTCACGGTAATCCGCCAAGTTGGCAATCTGCGAGCCCATATGAAAGTGCAACAGGCGGATACCCTGTTCCATCTGTGCCGCTCGGAAGCGCTCAATCACCTGAAGCAATTGTGCAGCGGATAAACCAAATTTAGCTCGCTCGCCGCCGGTGTCAGCCCATTTAGAGGAAGCCAAGGAGGACAGACGCACCCGCAACCCCACCTGAGGCATCAGACCCAAGGCTTTGGCTTCCTCAAGGATCAGCTCCACCTCGGACTCTTTCTCAATGACGATGAACAGGTTGTGCCCAATCTTCTGTCCCATCAGCGCCAATTGGATGAATTCACGGTCTTTGTAACCGTTGCAAACAATGGTGCCGCCCTTAGGTGCCATGGCCAGCACCGCCATAAGCTCCGGTTTGGAACCGGCTTCAAGCCCAATAGCGACATGACGTGTATCGATGATGCTTTTGATCACCGCTTCTTGCTGATTGACCTTGATGGGAAACAGTGCCGAATAGCGGCCTTCGTAATCCAGCCGCTCAATGTGCGCATCAAATGCGCTGGTCAGGCAACGCACGCGATCTTGCAGAATATCTGGGAAGCGCACCAGCAATGGCAGGCTCAAACCGGCTTCGCGCAGTTGGCAAATCAACGGGCCAAAGGCGATGGGCTGCCCTTGTCCATTGTGGGGGCGTACCTCAATTTCACCACTCTCATTGATGGCAAAATACCCTGCGCCCCAGTGACGAATGCCATAGAGTTTACGGCTATCGGCGGCAGTCCATTGAGTACCATCGGCTTTGCGTGTGCGTCGTACAGACATTGGAGTCCTCCCTTTTCTCGCTTCAGGCTACAGGAGTAAGACTACAAATTAACGGAATCCGCTCAGCCACCTGATTTTTTTACGCGAAAACCGCGCTGGCTGAGTTCATCCATCAGCAATTGCACATGGTCGCCCTGAATTTCAATCACCCCATCTTTCAAGGAGCCACCTGTACCGCAACGCCGCTTTAGGGCGGTTGCTAGCTCTTTTAGGGCTTCTTCGGCTAGAGGTACGCCGCTAACGGCGGTCACGGTTTTACCGCCGCGCCCTTTGGTTTCCCTACGAACCCGCACGGTGCCATCCCCAGCAGGCAGCACCGACTTGGCACAAACACAGCCCGTTAAGGGCTGCTGGCAGGCCGGACAGAGCCGCCCCTGATCCGTGGAGTAAACCAGCCCACCTAAGTCAGCCAGCGATGTCATTTTTTTGGCCACAGCTCACCTCATTTCGCAGCACATGCCGTCATCAAAAGCAGTCGATGGCGTCAAATTATCGGGCTTCTAGTCGCCCTGCTGGGGCGTAGGGCATTGGATCAAGACTGGTCGGCTGGTCTTGCATCAGCTCCACCAGCAACTGGCAAGAAGCCGGAGCCAACACCAAACCATTGCGGAAATGGCCACAGTTCAGCCACAACCCTTTGTGATCTGGCAGCTCACCGATATAAGGGATGCCCTCAGGGGAGCCCGGCCGCAATCCCGCCCAGTGCTTAACGACCCTTGCTTGGGCCAGTTCGGGCAATAACTCAATGGCCGAGGTGCGCAGGCTCTCTAATGCCTCAGCAGTGGTGGTTTTATCAAAGCCCACGTCCTCCAGCGTGCTGCCAATCAGAATATGGCCGTCACGCCGCGGAATGGCGTAGCGCTCCTTGGTCATCACCATCACCGGCAGGAAGTCTTCAGCGCATTTGAAGAGGATCATCTGTCCCTTCATGGGCTTGACTGGTAAGCCTAGACCCAAGGTTGCCAGTAACTGACCGCTCCAAGCACCTGCCGCCAAGACCACGCGATCCGCCAGCAGCGGCCCTGTAGCCGTCTGCACACCCGTGATATGCCCTGCTTCCTGTATAAAGCCGGTCACTGGCGTCTGTTCGCGTATCTGCACATTAGGCCATTTGAGCAGAGCGGCGCGCAGCGATTGCAGCAAGCGCGGATTACGCACATTTGCCACGCCGGGCATAAAGATGGCGTGGGCAAAATGCTTGTTTAGGGAAGGTACAGCGGCCTGCACCTCATCCATGGGCACAGGGCTGAGGGGACGGCCTAAGCGCTTGGCCCACGCCAGTGCCTCTGCTTCATCTTCTAAATCCAGCCAGTACAGGCCCGTGGCATGCACTTCGGGATCAATGCCGCTTTCCTGATGCAGCTGCTCAGCAAAAGCCGGATAAAAAGCCTGAGACCAATGGGCCAGTGCCGTTACTGCGGGGCTGTAGCGCCAAGGGTACAGCGGCGAAATAATACCCCCGCCCGCCCAAGAAGATTCCTGACCGGTCTGGCCAGACTCCAGCAATAACACCTCCACCCCGACGCGGGCCAGCTGATATGACGTCAGCAAACCAATGGCTCCGCCTCCCACCACAATAGTTACCCGGCTCATGCGCATCTTCCCAGCATCAATATCTGTTGGCTGCCATGGCCCGCCGATCAACGGGCTACGGCTTGGAAGTGCTCATAATACGGCAAAAAGGTACAAGCTTACGGAGATCGACAGCGCAAAACCCGCGCTATCACGCCGGTTACAGGCCAAACAAACGCGCTGCATTGCCATACAGCAGCTTGTCCAACACCGACTCTTTAAAACCCAAGGCCAGAAAATCCTCAATGGACTGCTGAATAGGCCGGAATGGATAGGATGAACCAAACAACAATTGATCGCCCAGAAAGCCATTCGCAGCCCTGACAAAGGCTTCGCTACCCGGCAAAAACAGGTACATATCTGGCACGGCTAAAATATTTTCATAACGAAAGGCCACACCGAGCAATTGCTGCACATTCGGCCAATAACCGTGGTAGCAAACAATCCGCAATTGCGGAAAGTGACGGGCAATCACTGCCAAACGCCCCGGATCATTAAAGGCTGGATCAGGTGTAGTCGGCCCGGACATCAAAAACAGCGGGATATTCTGCCCTTGCAGGTACTCGTAGAGTGGAAAATACAAAGGATCATCGGGATGACGAAAAGGACTACCGAAGCCCGGCTCCAGATTAATCCCCGCCAATCCCAAATGCTCAATGGCCCTGTCAGCCTCACTAATGGCACCCTCAACCCCTTGCAGTGCCGGATCAACCCCAGCAATTCCCAGCAACTCATCATGGCCATGGGTGATCTGATGAATAAAATCATTGGGTAAGTGTTGACCGGGCGTATGCCGTCCTACCACCACGGCTTTACTCAAACCGGCATCCCGCACTTCGGCTAAAAAACCCTCTGGCGTTAGAGAGCGCGCAAAGTGCTCATCATTGCCACGCGTGCCCACCCGGCGATTCAACCAACGCGCCGTGGCATAACCCGCTGAGCCCGGATTTGCACCAAAGAAGTCATGCAAATACGCCGGGCGGCAACGCATATCAATGACCTTCATGCCGCCGCCTCTGCTTTTTTATCCGCCTCAGTCACGCGCACATCAAAAGCCCCGCCGGTCAGAATCTGATCAGCCAAGGTGATGGGCTGTTTGCCGGGCAACAGTGGGAAGACCAGTTCGGCAAAGCGCACGGCTTCCTCCAAATGCGGATAGCCAGACAGCACAAAGCTATCCACGCCCAAATCGGCATATTCCTTCAAGCGTGCTGCAACGGTTTGTGGATCGCCAACCAAGGCGGTACCTGCACCACCGCGTACCAATCCAACTCCGGCCCACAGGTTTGGGCTGACCTCCAAGTTATCGCGCCGTCCGCTGTGCAAAGCTGTCATGCGCCGCTGGCCTTCTGAATCCATGGTGGCGTAATTAGCCTGCGCTTTAGCAATGGTTTCATCATCCAAATGGCTGATCAGACGCTCTGCATCGGCCCAAGCCTCCTCATTGGTTTCACGGACGATGACATGCAGGCGCACACCAAAACGCACCGTGCGCCCATACTTAGCAGCACGTTGGCGCACATCGGCGATTTTTTCTGCTACGGCAGCCGGTGGCTCACCCCAGCTGAGATAGGCATCCACGTGCTTAGCTGCTAACTCGTGGGCAGCAGGCGAAGAGCCGCCAAAGTACAGCGGCGGATAAGGCTTCTGTACGGGCGGGAAGAAGTTTTTCGCCTGCTCCACATGGATATGCTCGCCTTTGAAATCTACCGTCTCGCCTTGCAATAGCGCGCGCCAAACGCTCAAAAACTCATCAGCAGCGGCATAGCGTTGGTCGTGATCTAGAAATACGCCCTCCGCCGCAAACTCCGTAGCATCGCCGCCCGGTACGACATTCAGCAACAGACGCCCCTTCAGCGCCTGATCCAAAGTAGCTGCTTGGCGGGCACAGGCGGTCGGGCCACTGACCGAGGTGCGCAAAGCCACCAGCAGCTTAATACGCTGTGTGACCGGTACCAGACTGGCGGCTGTCACCCAAGGATCAAGGCAACTGCTACCGGTGGGAATCAGCAATCCGTCATAACCGAGGCTTTCTGCCGTCACCGCAATCTGGCGCATGTACTCGTTGGTAGCAGGCCGACCTGAGGAGGACTTACCGAGATAACGCGTATCGCCCGATGTAGGAAGGAACCAAAAAATATCCAAACTCATGATGTAATCCTTAAGATCAAATAAGCATTACTAACCATGAGCAAACAGCATACCAATACACGTTAAGTTTCAACTTTAATGGGTTAATCAGCATTAATCAGTGAAATCACCCTCTAAAATCTGCTAACAGGAAAAGATATCCTGTAATCCACTCTAAGCCTAACAGGCCGCTATTACACAAACCAACTGTGCAAAATCAAACACTTTGTGTGGCAACTGTTGACCTATGAACAGTTGCCACACAAACACCTAAGCAAAGAATAAAAAGGTATTTCTAGGTCAGTGCTCAAATCACATAGCTTGTAGCCGCAAGCCTCTCAAGCCCTTTAAAACTGCTCTTACAGCAACAGCAGAGCTTTTTCAGAGACTGACCTTAGTTATCCATTACCTGTCCGCCGAGTAACAGCCTGTGACCGCCATTCACCAAAAAGTCCCCTTATCCCCCCTACAGATAGCCCGCCAACTGGCTAGTGAATTTGCAGAAAGCGCTGCAGAGCGTGATTTGCAAGGAGGCACAGCATTCGCCCAACGCCAAGCACTACGACAAAGTGGCTTATTAAGCCTAAGTATCCCTAAACAGTACGGCGGCCAAGGTGCAAGCTGGAGCGAAACACTGGAAACGGTTCGCGAACTTGCACGTGTCGATAGCTCTATTGCCCACCTTTATGGTTTCCAACATCTAATGCTGGCCACCCTACGACTATTTGCTCGTCCCGATCAGTGGCAACCTTGGTTTGAGCAAACTGCCCGAAAAAACTGGTTTTGGGGTAACGCTCTGAATCCTCTGGACAATAGAACCATTGCCAAAAAATATGAGGGTTGGCGCGAGTTCTCAGGGCGTAAAAGCTTCTGCTCAGGCTCTACCGATTCAGAAATGCTGATAGTTTCGGCGCTAGATGAAAGCACACAAGGCAAATTATTAATTGCGGCCATACCCAGTGGCCGTACTGGCATTACCCTGCACAATGATTGGGATAACATTGGCCAACGCCAAACCGATAGCGGTAATGTCACCTTTGAGCGAGTGCGTGTCGAAGAAAATGAACTACTGCTAGAACCCGGCCCACTGAGCACGCCCTTTGCCTGCCTGCGGCCCCTGATCGCGCAACTGACCTTCGTTAACCTATTCCTTGGCATTACTGAAGGAGCCTTCAGTGAAGCGCGTTACTACAGCCTCAAAGAAACGCGCCCTTGGTTTAAATCCAAAGCCGAACACATCAGTGAAGACCCCTATGTACTGCGCCATTACGGCGAATTTTGGGTAGCCCTAGAGGGTGTGCGTTTACTCACTGAACGCGCCAATCAGCTTCTTGATACAACTTGGGCAAAAGAACACAAACTAACAGCCCAAGAGCGCGGCCATTTAGCTATAGCCATTGCTACTGCCAAAGTTGCAGCTAGTCGAGCCGGATTAGATTTAACCAGCCGCTTATTTGAAGTTACTGGCGCACGAGCTACCCATGCAGCCCTGCGATTAGATCGTTATTGGCGTAATTTACGCACCCAAACCCTACACGACCCCTTGGATTATAAACTCCATGAACTAGGCGACTGGGCCTTGAATGAAAACCTACCTACCCCCACCTTCTACTCGTAGCCATCCTATGGACTTGCTAACACTCCCACAATCCCCAGCGCTTACCACCTCTATCCGAGCCACTGCACAGGTATTTGCCGACCCCAAATCACAGGCGCTACTCACTCATCTACAACAAATAGCGCCCAGCGATGCTGGAGTATTAATCATCGGTGAAACAGGCACAGGTAAAGAACTAGTTGCTCGTCACCTACATAACCTTAGCCCGCGCCATACAGGCTCCTTTGTAGCAGTCAACTGTGGAGCACTCTCTGAGCATCTAGTTGAAGCAGAACTTTTCGGCCATGAGAAAGGCGCTTTCACCGGCGCACTTAGCGCCAAAGCAGGCTGGTTTGAAGAAGCTAATGGCGGCACTTTATTCTTAGATGAAATAGGAGACCTACCCTTAGCTATTCAGGTCAAATTACTACGAGTACTACAAGAGCGAGAAGTGGTACGTCTTGGTTCGCGAAAAAGCATTAAAATTGATGTACGCGTGCTGGCTGCCACCAATGTCCAACTAGAAAAAGCTATTAATGCCGGATACTTTCGCGAAGACCTTTATTATCGACTTAATGTGGTCAGCCTTGAACTTAGCCCATTGCGAGAGCGACTAGGCGATATATTACCTTTGGCATATCATTTTATCCATGAATATAGCCGCCGTCTTGGGCACAGTAGCACCAGTTTAGATAAGAGTGCTGAAGAAAAACTTCTCAGTTATACTTGGCCTGGTAATATCCGCGAGCTGGAAAATGCTATTCACCATGCCTTGCTAACATGCCAAAATAATCAAATTACAGCCAATGACCTGCATTTATCTAACCTACGATGCGAGCGCCAAGAGAAAAGCTCCACAACAACTACTCATAATAACCTCTCAGCCGACGTACTGCTAGAACAAGCGTTTCACAAACTTTTTGAGGAAGAGTACGGGGCACTACACGCCCATGTCGAATCTGCTTTACTAAGAGCAGCTTATCACTTTTGCCACTGCAACCAAGTACACACTGCCAACCTACTAGGGTTAAGCCGTAATGTTACCCGTGCACAACTTATCCGGATTGGTGAGCTTGTAGTTAATAAACGACGCGCCACTATCGAATCACATGTAACTCAAGCAACTTATTTGGCTATTTGAAAGTCAGCGCCAGAAAACAAAAAGCCGAGCAATTGCTCGGCTTTTTGTTTTAGGCCATTTGAAGCGCTTATTCAGCTACTTCAACTGCTGTGCCACCGACCGGACGGTCGATCAGCTCAACATAAGCCATAGGCGCATTATCACCAGAGCGGAAACCGCACTTCAGGATACGCAGATAGCCACCTTGACGATTGGCATAACGCTTACCCAGATCATTGAACAGTTTACCTACGGCAGACTTTGAACGCGTACGGTCAAAAGCCAGACGGCGGTTGGCAAGGCTATCTTCCTTGGCCAGAGTGATCAGCGGCTCAGCTACCCGGCGCAATTCTTTGGCTTTGGGCAGAGTAGTCTTAATCAGCTCATGTTCAAACAGCGAAACAGCCATGTTCTGGAACATGGCCTTACGGTGTGAGCTAGTGCGGCTCAGGTGACGGCCACTTTTACGATGACGCATGATGAAATTCCTTACCAAACAGTCAAGTTCGGTGGTTAGGGACCTCAGGCCGTAGCCTTGTCGTCCTTCTTCAGACTTGCCGGCGGCCAGTTATCAAGACGCATGCCCAGAGAAAGACCTCGAGAAGCCAGAACATCCTTGATTTCAGTCAGGGACTTCTTGCCCAAATTCGGCGTTTTCAGCAACTCTACTTCGGTGCGCTGGATCAGATCACCGATATAGTAGATATTCTCTGCCTTAAGGCAGTTGGCTGAACGAACGGTCAGTTCAAGATCATCAACCGGGCGCAGAAGGATGGGATCAATCTCATCCTCTTGCTCGACAACCACGGGCTCACTGTCACTTTTAAGATCGACGAAAGCAGCCAACTGCTGTTGCAGAATGGTTGCGGCGCGCCGGATAGCTTCTTCAGGATCCAGAGTACCATTGGTTTCCAGATCAATGACCAGCTTGTCCAAGTTCGTGCGCTGCTCAACGCGGGCATTTTCTACAACATAGGCCACACGACGAACAGGGCTAAACGTAGCATCCAGCTGCAAACGGCCAATGCTGCGGCTCTCATCCTCGTCAACCTGACGAGCATCAGCGGACTCGTAACCACGACCCCGCGTGATCTTCAGTCTCATGTTCAGTGAGCCATTATCCGCCAGATTAGCGATCAGGTGATCGCCATTGACGATTTCAACATCGTGCTCCAGCTGAATATCGGCAGCGGTCACAGAACCGGGCCCCTTTTTCACCAGGCTCAGGGTAACTTCATCACGGCCGTGCAGCTTGATGGCAAGCCCCTTGAGATTGAGCAGGATTTCAATTACATCCTCCTGCACACCCTCAATCGCACTGTACTCATGCAGCACGCCGTCGATCTCAGCCTCAACTACAGCGCAGCCGGGCATGGAGGACAACAGAATGCGACGCAGCGCGTTACCCAGTGTATGGCCAAAACCACGCTCCAAAGGCTCGAGCGTAATCTTAGCGCGGGTCGGACTGACCACCTGCACATCAATATGGCGGGGGGTCAGAAACTCATTTACCGAAATCTGCATGGAGATACCTATTTCTAGCCCTTACTTGGAGTAGAGCTCGACAATCAGGTTTTCGTTGATGTCGGCAGACAGATCACTGCGAGCCGGCACGCTCTTGAATACACCGGTCTTCTTTTCGGCATCTACGTCAAGCCACTCAGCACGACCGCGCTGTGCACACAGCTCAAGAGCCTGAGCGATTCGCAATTGGTTTTTGCACTTCTCACGAATGGCAACAACATCCCCAGCCTTAACTTGGTAGGAGGGAACATTGACAGTAATGCCATTAACGCTAACAGCTTTGTGCGAAACCAACTGGCGGGATTCAGCGCGTGTAGAGCCAAAACCCATCCGATACACAACGTTGTCCAGACGGCATTCCAGCAGCTGCAGCAGGTTCTCACCTGTAGCGCCTTTACGGCTAGCAGCTTGCTTGTAGTAACCATTGAACTGACGCTCAAGCACACCGTAGATACGGCGAACTTTTTGCTTTTCACGCAGCTGAGTGCCGTAGTCAGACAGGCGGCCACGGCGTTGACCATGGATACCGGGCGGAGTTTCGATATTGCACTTAGACTCAAGCGCACGAGCACCGCTTTTCAGAAACAGGTCTGTGCCTTCACGGCGGGACAGTTTACATTTGGGACCAATATAACGAGCCATCTTTCACTGTCTCCTGTTACACGCGGCGCTTCTTCGGCGGACGGCAGCCATTGTGAGGGATCGGCGTCACGTCAGTGATGCTAGCGATCTTGTAACCGCAGGCGTTAAGTGCACGCACAGCGGACTCACGACCAGGGCCGGGGCCTTTGACATTAACGTCCAGATTTTTCAGTCCGTACTCCAGAGCTGCCTGACCGGCGCGCTCAGCCGCCACCTGGGCAGCAAAAGGAGTGCTCTTACGAGAGCCACGGAATCCCGAACCACCAGAGGTAGCCCAAGAAAGAGCGTTACCCTGACGATCTGTAATAGTTACGATAGTGTTGTTAAAAGAGGCATGGATGTGGGCTACGCCATCAACCACTGTCTTTTTAACTTTCTTACGGGGACGAGCAGCAGGTTTTGCCATGATCTAATTCCTGTCGATTCGCCAAAGCGATTATTTACGGATTGGCTTACGAGGCCCCTTACGGGTGCGTGCGTTAGTCTTGGTACGCTGACCGCGAACCGGAAGACCACGACGATGGCGCAGACCGCGATAGCAGCCAAGGTCCATCAAGCGTTTGATCTTCATGTTGACTTCACGACGCAGATCACCTTCGGTAGTGAGTTTTGCTACTTCACCACGCAATTGCTCAATCTGCTCGTCGGACAGGTCTTTGATTCTTACTGCCGGATTAACGCCGGTTACTGCGCAAATTTTCTGCGCAGTAGTGCGACCAACACCATAGATGTAGGTCAGCGAGATAACAGTATGCTTGTTATCTGGAATATTGACGCCTGCAATACGGGCCATTCAGTGAAACTCCGATTGACAGCTACATAACGCCCCGGAAGCCAAGAAAAGGGCGAAAGTTACTAGCGCTGTAAAAATATAATCAACCCGACAGCACACTAGCTGCCGGGGTTAAGCGCATATTCACAATCAGCCTTGGCGCTGCTTGTGACGCGGCTCCACACTGCAAATCACTCGTACAACACCATCACGACGGATGATCTTGCAGTTGCGGCACAGTTTTTTAACCGATGCACGAACTTTCATCACCAACTCCTCGAACCTTACGGGCTTCCTAGCGAAGCATTCCGCCGCCATAGCCCTTCAGGTTGGCTTTTTTCATAAGGGATTCGTACTGATGAGATACTAGGTGCGATTGAACTTGAGACATAAAGTCCATCACCACCACCACCACAATCAGCAACGAGGTTCCACCAAGATAAAACGGTACGTTGGCTGCCACTACCAAGAACTGGGGCAACAGGCAAACAGCCGTCATATAAAGCGCACCAAACAGAGTCAACCGGGTTAGCACTCCGTCAATATAGCGAGCGGACTGCTCTCCCGGACGAATACCCGGTATAAATGCACCAGACTTCTTAAGATTTTCCGCAACATCCTTGGGATTAAACATCAGGGCTGTATAGAAAAAGCAGAAGAATATAATACCTGCGCTAAACAGCAGGATATTTAAGGGCTGACCGGGAGCAATGGCTTGAGAAATATCAGCCAACCAACCCAGCCCTTCCGACTGCCCAAACCACTGACCAAGTGACGCAGGGAAAAGCAACAAGCTGCTTGCGAAGATAGCAGGAATAACACCTGCCATATTCACTTTTAAAGGCAGATGGCTATTTTGCGCGGCAAATACCTTACGGCCCTGCTGACGTTTTGCATAATGCACTGCAATCCGACGCTGACCACGCTCAATAAACACAACAAACCCAATGATGGCGACAGCTAGCAGACCAATCAAAAGCAGCGCGACAATGTTAATGTCGCCCTGTCTAGCGGACTCAAACGACTGCCCAAGTGCTGCGGGTAATCCAGCCACAATGCCAGCAAAAATTAGCATCGAAATACCGTTACCCACGCCACGTTCGGTGATTTGCTCTCCCAGCCACATCATGAACATAGCGCCTGCCACAAAAGTTGTGACAGCCACAAAGTAGAAGCTGAAGTCACTGGTAAAGGCAACACCTTGACCCGCCAGCCCTACGGATACACCCATTGCCTGCACAATAGCCAGCAATAATGCACCATAGCGCGTGTACTGGCTAATTTTGCGACGCCCTGCTTCGCCTTCCTTCTTCAGCTGTTCTAGCTGAGGAGTAATGGCTGTCATGAGCTGCACAATGATCGATGCCGAAATGTACGGCATAATTCCCAGTGCAAAAATACTCATGCGCTCTAGGGCGCCACCTGAGAACATGTTGAACAGGCTAAGGATGGTTCCCTCATTCTGCCGGAACAGTTCCGCCAGCCGGTCTGGGTTGATACCCGGAACGGGTATATGTGCACCGACCCGATAGACGATAATAGCCAAGAGCAGAAAGCGCAGACGCGCCCAAAGCTCGGACAATCCCCCATTAGTCAGGGCTGAGAGAGCACCTTGCCTAGTCATTTAGTCCTCGAACTTGCCACCAGCTGCTTCGATAGCCGCACGTGCACCTTTAGTGACGGCGATACCTTTCAGAGTCACTGCACGAGTTACCTCGCCAGACAGCATGATTTTCACACGCTGAACATTCTGATTGATCACGTTGGCATCTTTCAGGGTTTGCACAGTGATGAGATCGCCTTCCACTTTTGCCAGCTCGGAAGTGCGCACTTCGGCACGATCCATAGCTTTCAGGGAAACGAAACCAAACTTTGGCAAACGGCGATGTAAAGGCTGTTGGCCGCCTTCAAAACCGGGAGCGATAGTACCGCCGGAACGGGAAGTTTGGCCTTTATGGCCACGACCGCCTGTTTTACCAAGGCCACTACCAATACCACGGCCTGGACGATGCTTTTCGCGACGGGAGCCCGGTGCTGGGCTCAGATCATTGAGTTTCATCGATTAACCCTCGACACGCAGCATGTAGTAAGCCTTGTTGATCATCCCACGGTTTTCGGGAGTATCTTGGACTTCTACAGTGTGACCGATGCGACGTAAGCCCAAACCTTTAACACAGAGTCTGTGGTTAGGAATGCGGCCTGTCATGCTTTTGATCAGCGTAACTTTTACGGTAGCCATGATCAGAAGATCTCCTCGACGCTTTTGCCGCGCTTAGCAGCGATAGAGTCAGGTGACTGCATGGCTTTCAGACCCTTGAAGGTAGCGTTAACCACGTTCACTGGATTGGTAGAGCCATAGCATTTGGCTAAAACGTTCTGCACGCCTGCCACTTCCAAGATAGCGCGCATAGCGCCACCGGCAATCACGCCAGTACCTTCAGAAGCAGGCTGCATGAACACTTTAGAAGCGCCATGAGCAGACTTCATCGCGTACTGCAAAGTAGTACCGTTCAGATCAACTTGGATCATGTTACGGCGGGCCGCTTCCATTGCTTTTTGAATGGCTGCAGGCACTTCGCGGGACTTGCCACGGCCAAAGCCCACACGGCCTTTGCCATCACCGACTACAGTCAAGGCAGTGAAGGTGAAAATACGACCACCTTTCACGGTCTTGGCGACGCGATTGACTTGGACCAGCTTCTCGATGTAGCCCTCGTCACGCTTTTGCTCGTTATTTGACATAACTTAGAACTCCAGCCCGCCTTCACGAGCAGCATCGGCCAGTGCCTTGACACGACCGTGGTACTTGAAGCCAGAACGGTCAAAGGCTACTTTGGTAACACCAGCGGCTTTAGCACGCTCGGCCACCAGCAGACCCACCTTCTTGGCCGCCTCGACGTTGCCGGTGGCAGCGTCGCGCAGATCCTTGTCCAAGGTTGAGGCGGAAGCCAGAACCTTGCTGCCGTCGGCCGAGATGACCTGGGCATAAATGTGCTGGGAAGAACGGTACACACAAAGGCGTACGGCTTCCAGCTCGCGCATTCTCAGGCGAGCCTGACGGGCGCGACGCAGACGAGTTTCTTTCTTTGCGCTCATTTGCTATGCCCTACTTCTTCTTGGCTTCTTTACGATGAACAACTTCATCGGAGTACCGCACACCTTTGCCTTTATAAGGCTCTGGGCGACGGAAATCGCGAATTTCAGCTGCTACCTGTCCGACCAGCTGCTTGTCGATACCCTTGATCAGAATATCAGTCTGACTAGGTGTCTCAGCAGTGATGCCTTCCGGCAACTGGTATTCGATCGGATGGGAATATCCAAGAGCAAGGGACAGCACCTGTCCTTTGGCCTGAGCTTTGTAACCAACGCCAACCAACTGCAGTTTGCGCTCAAAGCCTTGGGTAACACCAACGACCATATTGTTAACCAGTGCGCGGGTTGTACCGGCCATGGCTTTATTCTGCTGCTCACCGCTGCGAGAGGCAAAACGAAGTTCCCCAGATTCCTCTGTGACTTCAACGGCAGGGTGGAGTATCAGCTCCAGAGCACCCTTGGTACCCTTAATTGAAAGCTGCTGACCACTGAGTTTAACTTCAACACCGGCTGGCAGCTTGACGGGGTTCTTGGCAACACGAGACATGTTTTAACCCCCTTAGAACACAGTGCAGAGCACTTCGCCGCCAACGCCAGCAGCACGGGCCGCACGATCAGTCATCACACCTTTGTTGGTGGAAACGATCGAAACACCCAGACCACCGCGCACTTTAGGCAGCTGATCCACAGACTTGTACTGGCGCAAACCAGGACGACTTACACGCTTGATCTCTTCGATGACCGGACGGCCTTCGAAATACTTGAGCTCAATGGACAACAGCGGCTTGGCGTCGTCACTAATTTGGTATCCAGTAATATAACCTTCGCTTTTCAAGACGTCGGCAACTGCCACCTTCAGCTTGGAAGACGGCATGTTTACCACGGCCTTCTCAGCCATCTGGGCATTACGGATACGAGTTAGCATGTCCGCTAACGGGTCCTGCATACTCATGGGCTTAACACTCCTACAAATGAAGCCTCGAGCGCACTAAGGGCAGACCAACTAGGGCCTTGCTCGAGGGAGCTGGAAATTGTATAGGCCAGCAGCAAACGAATCAAGCCCCACGAGGGGGCTTGATTCGTTTTACACAATTTGCCTAGGGCATATTACCAGCTGGCTTTGACCAGACCTGGAATATCCCCACGCATAGCCGCTTGACGCAGCATGTTACGGCCCAAACCGAACTTACGGTAAACACCGTGAGGACGACCGGTGATGCGGCAACGATTACGCAGACGAGAGGCGCTGGCGTCACGTGGTTGCTTTTGCAAAGCAACTTGAGCATTCCAGCGCTCTTCCGCCGTAGAGCTTGGGTTAGCGATAACAGCCTTCAGCGCAGCACGCTTCTGGGCATATTTGGCAACCGTGAGCTGACGCTTCAGCTCGCGGTTTTTCATGCTCTCTTTTGCCATGTCCTAGTCCAGTCAGTTACGGAACGGGAATTTGAAAGCGCGCAGCAAAGCACGACCTTCATCATCCGACCGAGCAGTAGTAGTCAGCGTAATATCCAGACCACGCAGCGCATCGATTTTATCGTAATCGATCTCTGGGAAAATGATCTGCTCCTTGACACCCATGCTGTAATTGCCGCGCCCATCAAAGGATTTGGCATTCAGACCACGGAAATCGCGGACACGCGGCAAGGAAATAGCCAGCAGACGATCCAAGAACTCATACATGTGATTGCCACGCAGAGTTACTTTAACGCCAATTGGCCAGCCTTCACGCACTTTAAAGCCTGCAATAGACTTACGCGCGTGGGTTACGACTGGTTTTTGACCGGCAATCTTTTCCAGATCGGCCAGAGCATTATCGATAATTTTCTTATCGCCAATCGCTTCACCAAGGCCCATGTTCAGGGTGATCTTGGTAATGCTTGGAACTTCCATCACGTTTGCAAGCTTCAGTTCTTCTTTCAGCTTGGGCGCAATTTCGTTCCGATACACTTCTTTCAGTCGTGCCATGGTTATCTACCTAGCAGTCTCAAGCATCGACTGGCTTTTGAGTCGACTTGAAGATACGGATTTTCTTGCCCTCTTCCACCTTGAAACCAACACGGTCAGCCTTGTTGGTTTCGGCATTGAAGATAGCAACGTTAGAGACGTGCAGTGGCGCCTCTTTCTCAACGATCCCGCCCTGCACCCCTAACATAGGATTAGGCTTGGTATGACGCTTGACCAGGTTGACGCCACCGACTAACAGACGGTCATCAGCCAAAACCTTCAGCACCTTACCGCGCTTGCCCTTGTCTTTACCGGCGATGACGATGATCTCGTCGTCACGACGAATCTTTTGCATGACTGCCTCTCCTTACAGCACTTCGGGAGCAAGTGAAACAATCTTCATGAACTTCTCAGAACGAAGCTCACGAGTCACTGGCCCGAAAATACGAGTGCCGATAGGCTCTTGCTTGTTGTTCAACAGAACAGCAGCGTTACCATCAAAACGGATGATGGAGCCATCGGGACGACGAACGCCATGCTTAGTGCGGACTACAACAGCAGTCATCACCTGGCCTTTCTTTACTTTGCCACGCGGAATGGCTTCTTTAACAGCGACCTTGATGATGTCGCCAATGCCGGCGTAACGACGATGGGAACCGCCGAGCACCTTAATGCACATGACACGACGAGCACCGCTATTGTCGGCTACATCGAGCATGGATTGAGTCTGGATCATATTTTTTCTCCGACCTTAGCCCTTAGACTTCGATGGCGCGTTCAACGACGTCAACCAGCATCCAGGACTTGGTCTTGGCCAGCGGACGAGTCTCGCGGATGGTGACCTTGTCGCCGATGCGGCACTGGTTGGTTTCGTCGTGGGCGTGCAACTTGGTCGAGCGCTTCACGTACTTGCCATAGATCGGGTGCTTTACACGACGCTCGATCAGGACAGTAATGGTTTTATCCATTTTGTCGCTGATGACACGGCCGGTCAGCGTGCGGACTGTTTTCTGAGCTTCAGCCATGATTATTTACCTGCCTGCTGGTTGAGCACAGTTTTTACGCGGGCGATATCGCGCTTAACCTGCGAAAGCAGGTGGGACTGTCCCAGCTGGCCAGTCGCCTTCTGCATGCGGAGGTTGAACTGGTCGCGCAGCAATCCAAGCAAACGCTCGTTCAACTGCTCAACGGATTGTTCACGAAGTTCTTTCGCTTTCATCACATCACCGTCCGCTTAACAAAAGTGGTGGCGAGTGGCAGCTTAGCAGCGGCCAAGGCGAAAGCCTCACGCGCCAGTTCCTCGGAAACACCTTCGATTTCGTAGAGTACTTTTCCGGGCTGAATCTGAGCTACCCAGTACTCAACGCCGCCTTTACCTTTACCCATCCGAACCTCAAGAGGTTTTTTAGTAACAGGCTTGTCGGGGAAGACGCGGATCCAGATTTTACCGCCACGCTTTACATGACGAGTCAAGGCGCGACGAGCAGCCTCAATCTGACGAGCAGTCAAACGACCGCGCGCTACAGATTTCAGAGCAAACTCACCAAAACTAACCTTGCTACCACGATGGGCCAGACCACGGTTGTGGCCGGTCATCTGCTTGCGGAATTTTGTACGCTTAGGCTGCAGCATTTTGCGTACCTCTTATTTAGCAGCTTTTTTACGAGGCGCAGGCGCTAAGGGCTTGAGTTCTTCTTGGCGGCCACCGATGACCTCGCCTTTGAAGATCCAAACCTTCACACCGATCACACCGTAAGTGGTGTGAGCTTCGTAAGTGTTGTAGTCAATATCTGCCCGCAGGGTATGCAGGGGCACACGGCCTTCGCGATACCATTCAGTACGCGCGATTTCTGCACCACCTAGGCGACCACTCACTTGGATTTTGATGCCTTTGGCACCAATGCGCATGGCGTTCTGCACGGCGCGCTTCATAGCGCGACGGAACATCACACGGCGCTCCAGCTGCTGGGCAACGCTTTGTGCAACCAACATGGCATCGAGCTCCGGCTTGCGGATTTCCTCGATGTTGATGTGCACAGGCACACCCATTTGCTTGGTCAGGTCTTGGCGCAGTTTCTCAACATCTTCACCCTTCTTGCCAATCACGATACCGGGACGAGCAGTGTGGATGGTAACGCGTGCAGTTTGGGCTGGACGTGCGATGTCGATGCGGCTTACAGACGCGCTTTTTAATTTGTCTTGGAGATACTTACGTACATTCAAGTCTGCCAGCAGGTAGTTCGCATAGTTGCGACCATCTGCATACCAAACGGATGTATGCTCCTTGACGATTCCCAGGCGTATGCCAGTGGGATGTACTTTCTGACCCATCTGATCGACTCCGTTACTTGTCCGCAACCTTGACAGTGATATGGCAAGACCGCTTGACGATGCGATCAGCGCGGCCCTTGGCACGCGGCATGATGCGCTTAAGCGAGCTTCCTTCGTTGACAAAAACAGTGGAGACCTTCAGGTCATCCACGTCAGCGCCTTCGTTATGCTCGGCGTTGGCAACGGCAGACTCCAGCACTTTTTTCATGATTCCAGCAGCTTTTTTGCTACTGAAGGCCAGAAGATTGAGGGCTTCCTCTACTTTCTTGCCACGAATCTGATCAGCAACCAGGCGAACTTTCTGGGCAGAGATGCGAGCGCCCGACAGCTTAGCGGCTACTTCCATTTCTCCACCCCTTAACGTTTGCCTTTCTTGTCTGCAGCATGACCGCGATAAGTGCGGGTAGCAGCAAACTCACCAAGTTTGTGGCCTACCATGTCTTCGTTCACAAGAACGGGGACATGTTGACGACCATTGTGTACAGCGATGGTCAGACCAACCATTTGCGGCAGAATCATCGAACGACGCGACCAGGTTTTCACCGGCTTGCGATCATTCTTCTCTACTGCCGCCTCGACCTTCTTCAGAAGGTGAAGATCGATAAAAGGACCTTTTTTCAGAGAACGCGGCACAGTCGTATCCCTCTAGTTACTTACGACGACGGACGATCATGTTATCGGTACGCTTGTTGGAGCGAGTCTTCGCACCCTTCGTCGGGAAGCCCCAAGGCGAAACCGGATGACGACCACCGGAGGTACGACCCTCGCCGCCACCATGTGGGTGATCAACAGGGTTCATTGCCACACCGCGGACGGTCGGACGAACGCCACGCCAGCGTTTGGCACCGGCTTTACCCAATGAACGCAGGCTGTGCTCGGAGTTGGAAACCTCACCCAGTGTGGCTTTACATTCAGCCAGCACTTTGCGCATTTCACCTGAACGCAGACGCAGAGTTACATAAGTACCTTCGCGTGCTACGAGCTGGGCCGAAGTACCTGCAGAACGTGCAATTTGAGCACCTTTGCCGGGCTTCAGTTCAACGCCGTGTACAGTGGAACCCACTGGAATATTACGCAGTGGCAGCGCATTGCCAGCTTTGATCGGTGCGTTAACACCAGAAATCAGCTGGTCACCGGCACTCACGCCTTTAGGGGCGATAATGTAGCGGCGCTCACCATCAGCGTATTTCAGCAGTGCGATATGAGCGGTACGGTTTGGATCGTATTCGATACGCTCAACAACGGCTGGAATGCCATCTTTGTTGCGACGAAAATCGACCAAACGGTAATGCTGCTTATGGCCACCACCGATGTGACGGGTAGTAATACGGCCGTTGTTATTACGACCGCCCGTTTTGGACTTCTTCTCCAGCAAAGGAGCGTAGGGATCCCCTTTGTGCAGGTCTTGGTTGACCACTTTAACAACAAAGCGGCGGCCTGCAGAAGTCGGTTTGCACTTAACAATTGCCATGATTCTCTCCCTTACTCAGCACTGCTGGTGAAGTCGAGATCCTGGCCAGGCTGGAGGGCTACATAGGCCTTTTTCCAGTCGTTCCGTTTGCCCAGTCCGCGAGCACTGCGCTTGGTCTTACCCTTAACGTTCAGGGTAGTAACACGGGCAACTTTCACGCTGAACAGGCTTTCTACAGCCTTCTTGACTTCCAGCTTGGTCGCGTCAACGGCAACCTTGAAGACGAATTGATTCTTGGTATCCGCCAGCATCGTGGCTTTCTCGGAGATGTGCGGACCAAGCAGCACTTTGAATACGCGTTCCTGGTTCATCCCAGCAGCTCCTCGAACTTCTTCACCGCAGACACAGTCATCAACACTTTGTCATAAGCGATCAGACTGACCGGATCTGAAGCCTGCACGTCGCGTACATCAACATGAGGCAGGTTGCGGGCAGCCAGATACAGGTTTTCATCAATGCTATCGGAAACGATCAGAACATCGTTCAGACCTAAGCCATTGAGTTTACCAAGCAGTACTTTAGTTTTCGGAGATTCAACAGCGAACTCCGGAACTACGATCAAGCGATCAGTGCGCAGCAGCTCAGCCAAGATCGAGCGCAGAGCGGCACGATACATTTTCTTGTTGAGTTTCTGCTCATGATTTTGTGGGCGAGCAGCGAAGGTTACACCACCGCCACGCCAGATTGGGCCACGGGTAGTACCAGCACGAGCACGACCTGTACCCTTCTGACGCCATGGGCGCTTACCGCCACCAGATACGTCAGAACGCGTTTTTTGCTGTTTGCTACCCTGACGGGCGCCTGCCAGATAGGCAACGACAGCTTGGTGCACTAGGGTCTCGTTGAACTCGCCACCGAAGGTGCGCTCACAAACGTCGATCGCCGAAGCACCATTCACATTTAATTGCATCTCAGCACTCCCTTCTTAACCGCGAGCCTTGGCTGCCGGACGCACAATCACATCACTGCCAGTGGCGCCAGGAATAGCACCTTTGACCAGCAGCAGATTATGCTCGGAGTCGACACGCACAACTTCCAGGGACTGAACGGTGACGCGCTCGGCACCCATGTGGCCGCACATCTTCTTGCCCTTGAATACACGACCGGGGGTTTGGCATTGGCCAATGGAGCCCGGAACGCGGTGGGAAAGAGAGTTGCCGTGGGTATTGTCTTGGCCGCGGAAATTCCAGCGCTTGATGGTACCGGCAAAGCCTTTACCTTTCGACTGGCCAGTAACATCTACCATTTGACCGGCTTGGAACAGTTCAACACTCAGCTGATCGCCAGAGTTGAAGGTAGTGTCGGAACCGTCAACACGGAATTCCCACACACCGCGTCCAGCAGCCACGCTAGCCTTGGCAAAATGCCCAGCCTGAGCTTTGGTCACACGGGAAGCACGACGCTCACCAACGGTGATTTGAACGGCACGGTAGCCATCGGTTTCCTCAGTCTTAAACTGAGTAACGCGATTGGGCTCAACTTCGATAACCGTGACCGGAATAGAGACACCTTCTTCGGTGAAGATGCGGGTCATACCGCACTTGCGACCGACTACACCAATAGTCATTTCGTAAACCTCTTGAGTGTACGGGGCTTTCACCCGCTATGGCCGCCCATTTCAGAGCGTTACACGACTAAAGCACCCAGGCTTTAGCCGAGGCTGATTTGCACTTCCACACCAGCCGCAAGGTCGAGCTTCATCAGCGCATCAACGGTCTTGTCTGTTGGCTGAACGATGTCCAGCACGCGCTTATGAGTACGAATTTCGTACTGATCACGCGCGTCTTTGTTGACGTGCGGGGAAATCAGTACAGTGTACCGCTCTTTGCGGGTAGGCAGCGGAATAGGACCACGCACCTGAGCCCCAGTACGTTTCGCAGTATCTACGATTTCCTGGGTAGATTGATCGATCAGGCGATGGTCAAAAGCCTTCAACCGAATACGGATTTGCTGATTTTGCATTTTGACCTCTGACTCCTAATAGCCACCCTATCGGACAAAATACTCCCGATAAAAGGAGGCGTGATTCTACGGACGCCTTCGGCATGTGTCAATAAATGACCAACAAAGGAAAAGGCCCCTTTCGGGGCCTTCTCTTTGATCAGGCAATCATCACTCGATGATTTTTGCCACGACGCCCGCACCTACGGTACGGCCACCTTCGCGAATCGCGAAGCGCAGACCATCTTCCATAGCGATAGGAGCGATCAGGGTCACAACGAGTTTCACGTTGTCACCTGGCATAACCATTTCAACGCCTTCTGGCAGTTCGCAGTTACCGGTTACGTCCGTAGTACGGAAGTAGAACTGTGGACGATAGCCTTTGAAGAAAGGAGTGTGACGACCACCCTCTTCTTTGGACAGTACGTACACTTCGGCTTCGAACTTGGTGTGCGGCTTGATGGTGCCGGGCTTAGCCAGTACTTGGCCACGCTCAACGTCTTCTCGCTTGGTGCCACGCAGCAGCACGCCGACGTTCTCGCCTGCACGGCCTTCGTCCAGCAGCTTGCGGAACATTTCAACGCCAGTACAGGTGGTTTTGGTCGTGGGACGAATGCCGACGATTTCAACTTCTTCCTGGATCTTGACGATGCCACGCTCAACACGGCCAGTTACTACTGTACCGCGACCGGAGATGGAGAATACGTCTTCGATGGGCATCAGGAACGGACGGTCGATGGCACGCTCAGGCTCTGGGATGTAGCTGTCCAGAGTCTCAACCAGCTTACGAACGGCAGTAACGCCCATTTCGTTGTCGTCTTGGCCGTTCAGGGCCATCAGCGCGGAGCCGATGATGATGGGGGTGTCATCGCCTGGGAAGTCATAGGTAGACAGCAGGTCACGCACTTCCATCTCAACCAGTTCCAGCAGCTCGGCGTCATCCACCATGTCGGCCTTGTTCAGGAACACGACGATGAAGGGTACACCTACCTGACGGGACAGCAGGATGTGTTCGCGAGTCTGAGGCATGGGGCCGTCAGCAGCGGAGCACACCAGAATAGCGCCATCCATCTGGGCCGCGCCGGTGATCATGTTTTTCACATAGTCGGCGTGACCGGGGCAGTCAACGTGCGCGTAGTGACGGACGGGGGAGTCGTACTCTACGTGGGAGGTATTGATGGTAATACCGCGCGCTTTTTCTTCCGGTGCGTTATCGATCTGGTCGAAGGCGCGAGCGGAGCCGCCCCAAGTTTCGGCGCAGACTTTGGTCAGGGCAGCCGTCAGCGTAGTTTTGCCATGGTCAACGTGACCGATGGTGCCTACGTTTACGTGCGGTTTGTTACGTTCGAATTTTTCTTTAGCCACGACAGTGAACCTCTTGTCTAAAGGGCTGGATTAGCCTTGTTTTTTAACCAGTGCTTCGACGATGTTCGACGGAGCTTCGGAGTACTTGGAGAATTCCATGGAGTAGCTGGCGCGACCTTGGGACATGGAGCGAACGTCCGTTGCATAACCGAACATCTCGCCCAACGGAACCTCGGCACGGATAACCTTACCAGAGACTGTGTCTTCCATACCCTGGATCAGACCACGACGACGATTCAGGTCACCCATCACGTCACCCATGTAGTCCTCAGGAGTCACCACTTCGACCTTCATGATCGGCTCGAGAACCACGCCGCCGCCCTTTTGGGCCAACTGCTTGGTCGCCATCGAGGCAGCGATCTTGAACGCCATCTCGTTGGAGTCGACGTCGTGGTAAGAACCATCGAACACGACTGCCTTCAGACCGAGGAGCGGATAACCGGCGACAACACCGTTTTTCATCTGCTCTTCGATGCCCTTCTGGATGGCCGGGATGTATTCCTTCGGAACCACACCACCGACAACCTCATTGACGAACACCAAGCCTTCCTCGCCCTCTTCAGCAGGCGAGAAGCGGATCCAGCAGTGACCGAACTGACCACGACCACCGGATTGACGGACGAACTTGCCCTCAATCTCAACGTTAGTCTTGGTGATCTTCTCGCGGTAGGAAACCTGAGGCTTGCCGATGTTGGCGTCAACACCGAACTCGCGGCGCATCCGATCGACAAGAATATCGAGGTGCAACTCGCCCATACCGGAGATGATGGTCTGGCCCGTTTCTTCGTCAGTTTTAACGCGGAACGACGGGTCTTCCTGAGCCAGCTTACCAAGAGCAATACCCATTTTCTCTTGGTCAGCCTTAGTCTTAGGCTCAACCGCTACAGAGATCACAGGCTCTGGGAAGTCCATACGCTCAAGGATAATCGGCTTATCGATAGAGCACAGAGTGTCACCTGTGGTGACGTCCTTCATGCCGATCAGAGCAGCGATATCGCCCGCACGTACTTCTTTGATTTCTTCACGGGTGTTAGCGTGCATCTGCACCATACGACCCACGCGCTCTTTCTTGCCTTTGACCGAGTTGATGACAGAGTCACCGGAGGTCAATACGCCCGAGTAAACGCGCGCAAAGGTCAGAGTACCGACGAAGGGGTCAGTAGCAATTTTGAACGCCAGAGCCGAGAAAGGCTCGTTATCGTCTGCATGGCGCTCGTCAGTGATTTCTTCGTTATCAGGGTTAACACCCTTGATCGCAGGAATCTCAACAGGAGCGGGCAGGAAGTCGATCACCGCATCGAGAACCAGAGGCACGCCCTTGTTCTTGAAGGAGGAGCCGCAAACAGCCGGAACGATTTCGCAAGCGATGGTGCGCTGACGCAGACCTGCTTTGATTTCCTCGGTGGAGAGCTCGCCTCCCTCCAAGTACTTGTTCATCAGCTCTTCGTTGGCTTCAGCAGCCGCTTCAATCATGTTGGAGCGGTATTCTTCTGCCAGATCTTGAAGCTCGGCTGGGATGTCCTCCTCACGGTAGGTCATACCTTGGTCTTCTTCGTTCCAGTAGATGGCCTTCATTTTGATCAGGTCGATCTGACCTTGGAAGTCATCTTCTGCACCAATGGCCAGTTGAACAGGCACTGGAGTGTGACCCAGACGCTTTTTGATCTGCTCAACTACGCGCAGGAAGTTAGCGCCAGCACGGTCCATTTTGTTCACGTAAACAATACGTGGAACACCGTATTTGTTAGCTTGACGCCATACGGTTTCAGACTGAGGCTCAACGCCAGAAGTCGCGCAAAATACCACTACCGCGCCGTCCAGTACGCGCAAGGAGCGCTCTACTTCAATGGTGAAGTCTACGTGGCCGGGGGTATCGATGATGTTAACGCGATACTTGTCGAACTGCTTAACAGAACCCGACCAGAAGGCTGTGGTGGCAGCGGAGGTGATGGTAATACCACGCTCTTGCTCTTGCACCATCCAGTCCATGGTCGCGGCGCCATCATGCACCTCACCCATCTTGTGGTTGACGCCTGTGTAGAACAGGATCCGCTCGGTAGTGGTGGTCTTGCCCGCATCTACGTGGGCACAGATACCGATATTCCGGTAGCGGTTAATAGGGGTTGTACGAGCCACAATAATATCCTCGTGGGATGCGAAGGGCGGGTCTTAAAAACGGTAGTGCGAGAACGCTTTGTTGGCTTCAGCCATGCGATGCACATCTTCACGCTTCTTGACTGCAGCACCCTTGCCATCATGGGCATCCAGCAGCTCGCCAGCCAAACGCAGCGCCATGGATTTTTCACCACGCTTGCGGGCTGATTCAACCAACCAACGCATGGCCAAGGCATTGCGACGGGAAGGGCGAACTTCTACCGGAACCTGATAGGTGGCACCACCTACACGGCGTGACTTCACTTCGACCAGCGGAGCGATGGCATCAAGTGCTTTTTCGAAGATTTCCAGCGGATCGCTGTTTTTACGTGTCTTAACGGCTTCTAGCGCGCCGTAAACGATACGTTCAGCAACCGCTTTTTTGCCACTTTCCATCACGTGGTTCATGAACTTGGCGAGAATCAGGCTTCCGTACTTAGGATCGTCCAGAATCTCACGTTTGGCAGCTACACGACGTCTTGGCATTGATAAGCCCTCGAACGGTCTTCAGGTTAGCTCGGGACGGTGTGTGCACGCCCGACCTTACTCTTATCGACTCAAATTAATATGAAACTACTTGTTTGCACGCCAAAATTACTTCGGACGCTTAGCACCGTATTTCGAACGGCTCTGCTTACGGTCTTTAACGCCGGACGTATCCAGAGAACCGCGAACAGTGTGGTAACGCACACCGGGAAGGTCTTTTACACGACCGCCACGGATCAGTACGACGCTGTGCTCTTGCAGGTTGTGGCCTTCACCACCAATGTAAGAAGTCACTTCGTAGCCGTTTGTCAGGCGAACCCGGCAGACTTTACGCAAAGCCGAGTTAGGCTTTTTCGGAGTAGTGGTGTACACGCGAGTGCAAACGCCACGACGCTGCGGGCAGTTTTGCAGTGCTGGCACGTCGCTTTTTTCGACGAGACGCTTGCGCGGCTTGCGCACCAGCTGGTTGATCGTTGCCATCTAGATAGCTCCACTGTGGTCTTTCGACACAAACGAAAATGGCAGGGCACGCCACCCCGCCAATTTAAGGGCACACGAGTCTAAAGAGCTTCCTGCGTACCGTCAATATGATATGCAGGTACGTCGGAAGCTCCTCATGTGCAAGGCTCTCAGCTATTGCTGGAGTTCAATGCTTCAGTCAAGGCAGCTTCCACTTCGTCCGCACTGACGCGCACGGGCTTGTAAGCCTCGCGCTTGCGCTTGCGCTCGCTGTGATAAGCCAGACCGGTTCCCGCAGGTATCAGGCGACCTACTACCACGTTTTCTTTCAAACCGCGCAGGTAATCGCGCTTGCCAGTAACCGCCGCTTCGGTAAGTACGCGAGTGGTTTCCTGGAAGGACGCTGCCGAAATAAAGGACTCTGTGGACAGAGAGGCTTTGGTGATACCCAGCAAAATCCGCTCGTACTTGGCTGGAAACTTGTCCTCATTGGACAGCGTTTCGTTTTCTTCCAAGACTTGAGTCAGCTCAACTTGATCGCCTTTGATGAAGCTGGAATCACCCACTTCAGCAATTTCAATCTTACGCAGCATCTGACGCAAAATAGTCTCGATGTGCTTGTCGTTAATCTTCACGCCTTGCAGACGGTATACATCCTGAATTTCATTCACGATGTACTTGGCCAAGGTGCTGACACCCAGCAGACGCAAGATGTCATGCGGGTTACTTGGGCCGTCGGAGATAACTTCGCCGCGGTTAACCTGTTCACCTTCGAACACGTTGAGGTGACGCCATTTCGGAATCAGCTCTTCGTAAGGCTCGCTACCGTCGGTCGGTGTAATCACCAGACGGCGCTTGCCTTTGGTTTCTTTACCGAAGGCAATGGTACCGCTGACTTCAGCCAGAATCGCCGGCTCTTTCGGACGACGCGCTTCGAACAAGTCAGCAACGCGCGGCAGACCACCGGTGATATCACGGGTTTTCGAGGTTTCTTGCGGAATACGGGCGATGATGTCACCCACATTCACTTCAGCACCATCCGCGACACCGACCAAGGCGTTGGCAGGCAGGAAGTACTGAGCCGGCACATCGGTGCCCGGCAGTAGCAGTTCCTTACCTGAGGCATCCACCAGCTTGACCGCCGGACGAATGTCTTTACCCGCAGCTGGACGGTCTTTGGCATCCAATACTTCAATGTTGGTCAAGCCGGTGAGTTCATCGGTCTGACGCTTAATGGTGATGCCTTCTTCCATACCCACGAAGTTCACGCGACCTTTCATTTCGGTCACGATGGGGTGGGTGTGTGGGTCCCATTTGGCAACTACAGCACCGGCATCTACTTTATCCCCCTCTTTCACGGAGATAACCGCACCGTACGGCAGCTTGTAGCGCTCACGCTCACGACCGAAGTCATCGGCAACGGCCAGCTCACCGGAGCGGGAAACCGCCACCAGTGCACCGTCCAGACGCTCAACGTGCTTCAGGTTGTGCAGACGGATGGTGCCGCCATTTTTCACTACGATGTTATCAGCCGCCGAAGTCCGGCTTGCCGCACCACCGATGTGGAAGGTACGCATGGTCAGCTGAGTACCCGGCTCACCGATGGACTGAGCTGCAATAACGCCTACAGCCTCACCAATGTTCACCAAGTGACCACGGGCCAAATCACGGCCATAGCAGCTTGAGCAGATACCGTAGCGGGTTTCACAGCTAATCGGCGAACGAACCACCACTTCGTCAATGCTGTTCAGTTCGATGAACTCAACCCATTGCTCGTCGATCAGGGTTCCGGCTGGAACCAGAATCTCTTCAGTGCCAGGTTTGAACACGTCGCGAGCAATAACACGGCCCAGCACGCGCTCACCCAGAGGCTCAACGACGTCACCTCCTTCAATGTGCGGCGTCATCAGCAAGCCATGATCCGTGCCGCAATCATGCTCGGTTACTACCAAGTCCTGCGCCACATCGACCAGACGACGCGTCAGATAACCGGAGTTAGCGGTTTTCAGCGCGGTATCCGCCAGACCTTTCCGCGCACCGTGGGTGGAGATGAAGTACTGGAGTACGTTCAGACCTTCACGGAAGTTTGCGGTAATGGGCGTTTCAATGATGGAGCCGTCGGGCTTGGCCATCAGACCGCGCATACCGGCCAGCTGACGAATCTGCGCCGCCGAACCCCGTGCGCCGGAGTCCGCCATCATGTACATGGAGTTGAAGGACTCTTGCTCGACTTCTTTGCCTTCACGGTCGATGACCCGCTCTTTCGAGAGGTTAGCCATCATAGCCTTGGAGACTTCGTCGTTGGCCTTGGACCAAAGGTCGATCACCTTGTTGTACTTCTCGCCCTGCGTTACCAGACCCGAGGCGTATTGGGTTTCGATCTCTTTCACTTCCTCGGTCGCCGCTTCAATGATGCGAGCTTTTTCCGAAGGAATGACAAAGTCGTTCACGCCAATGGACACACCAGACATGGTGGAGAAGGCAAAACCGGTGTACATCAACTGGTCAGCAAAGATGACGGTATCTTTCAGACCGACCATGCGATAGCAATGGTTGATCAGACGCGAAATCGCCTTCTTCTTCATCGGCTGGTTGACCACGTCGAAAGACAGGCCAGCAGGCACGACTTGGAATAACAGCGCACGCCCAACAGTGGTGTCTACGATGCGAGTGTTCTTAACAACGCTGCCATCTTTTTGATTGACAGTTTCGTTGATACGCACTTTAACGCGGGCATGCAGCGAGGCATTGCCACCACGGAATACGCGATCGACTTCCTGCAAGTCAGCAAAGACGCGGCCTTCGCCTTTCGCATTTACCGCCTCACGGGTCATGTAATACAGACCCAAAACCACGTCCTGCGAAGGAACGATGATGGGCTCGCCGTTGGCCGGTGAGAGGATGTTGTTGGTGGACATCATCAGCGCGCGCGCTTCCAACTGAGCCTCAAGGGTCAGCGGAACGTGTACGGCCATCTGGTCGCCGTCGAAGTCGGCGTTATAAGCGGCGCAGACCAGCGGGTGCAGCTGAATGGCTTTACCTTCAATCAGCACCGGCTCAAACGCCTGAATGCCCAGACGGTGAAGCGTCGGTGCACGGTTGAGCAATACGGGGTGTTCACGGATGACTTCGGCGAGTACGTCCCAAACCTCGGGCAGCTCGCGCTCCACCATCTTCTTGGCCGCCTTGATGGTGGTGGCCATACCGCGCATTTCCAACTTGCCAAAGATGAAGGGCTTGAATAACTCCAAAGCCATTTTCTTAGGCAGACCGCACTGGTGCAGGCGTAGGGTTGGGCCTACGGTAATCACCGAACGACCGGAGTAGTCCACGCGCTTACCGAGCAAGTTCTGACGGAAACGACCTTGCTTACCCTTGATCATATCGGCCAAGGATTTCAGCGGACGCTTGTTGGAGCCGGTGATGGCACGGCCACGACGGCCGTTATCCAGCAGCGCATCCACCGCTTCTTGCAGCATGCGCTTTTCGTTGCGCACGATGATGTCAGGAGCAGCCAAATCCAGCAGGCGCTTCAGACGGTTGTTACGGTTGATCACTCGGCGATACAGATCGTTCAGATCCGAGGTCGCAAAACGGCCACCGTCCAGCGGCACTAGGGGGCGCAGATCAGGCGGCAGTACCGGCAATACAGTCAGTACCATCCACTCAGGTTTGTTACCTGAGCCATAGAAAGCTTCCATCAGCTTGAGGCGTTTGGAGAGCTTTTTGATCTTGGTTTCGGAGTTGGTTTGCGGAATTTCTTCGCGCAGACGGCCAATCTCGTGCTCCAAGTCAATTTGACCCAACAGCTCGCGCACAGCCTCAGCACCCATACGGGCGTCAAAGTCATCGCCGAACTCTTCGAGGGCCTCAAAGTATTGTTCGTCGTTGAGCAGCTGATTCTTATCCAGCGTGGTCATGCCCGGATCAATCACCACGTAGCTCTCAAAATAGAGCACGCGCTCGATATCACGCAGGGTCATGTCCAGCAGCAGGCCAATACGGGATGGCAGCGACTTCAAAAACCAAATGTGAGCGACGGGAGAGGCCAGCTCAATGTGAGCCATGCGCTCACGGCGCACTTTGGCCAGCGCAACTTCTACGCCGCACTTCTCGCAGATGACACCACGATGTTTCAGGCGCTTGTACTTACCGCACAGGCACTCGTAGTCCTTAACCGGGCCAAAGATTTTGGCGCAGAACAGGCCATCACGCTCAGGCTTGAAGGTACGGTAGTTAATGGTCTCTGGCTTTTTAACTTCGCCATAGGACCAAGAGCGGATCATCTCAGGGGAAGCCAAACCGATACGGATGGCGTCAAACTCTTCCACTTGACCCTGATTTTTCAGAAGATTCAGCAAATCTTTCAAAGCCTGTTCTCCTCACGGACGCGTAATGCCCGGCACTCCGGGCATTACGTGACAGCGCGTGTTATTCGGTTTCCAGTTCGATATCAATGCCGAGGGAACGGATTTCCTTGATCAGCACGTTGAAGGACTCGGGCATACCGGCCTCCATGCGGTGATCACCGTCCACGATGTTTTTATACATCTTGGTACGACCGTTCACATCATCGGATTTGACTGTCAGCATTTCTTGCAGGGTATAGGCGGCGCCATAGGCTTCCAGTGCCCAGACCTCCATCTCCCCGAAACGCTGACCACCAAACTGCGCCTTGCCGCCCAGCGGTTGCTGAGTAACCAGGCTGTAGGAGCCAGTGGAGCGTGCATGCATCTTGTCGTCCACCAGGTGGTTCAGCTTGAGCATGTACATGTAGCCCACGGTGGTCGGACGCTCGAAGGCATTGCCTGTCCGGCCATCATAGAGACGCATCTGACCGCTTTCCGGCAGATCGGCCAATTTCAACATGGCCTTAATTTCGGACTCTTTGGCACCATCGAATACTTGCGTGGCAATAGGCACGCCCGCTCTCAGGTTGTTGGCCAGATCCAGAATTTCGACATCGGTCAAATCGTCCAGAGGTTCCTGACGACCACCAATCTCGTTATAGATCTGATGCAGGAATTGGCGCAACTCAGCAACCTTACGCTGCTCTTCGAGCATACGGTTGATTTTCTCGCCCAAGCCTTTCGCAGCCAGACCCAAATGGGTTTCTAGAATCTGTCCTACGTTCATCCGCGAAGGTACGCCCAGCGGGTTCAGTACGATGTCGACGGGCACGCCATTTTCATCGTGGGGCATATCTTCCACAGGCATGATTACCGAAACCACACCCTTGTTACCGTGACGACCGGCCATTTTATCGCCCGGCTGAATGCGGCGCTTAATGGCGAGGTACACCTTGACGATTTTCAGCACGCCCGGAGCAAGATCATCACCTTGCTGCAGCTTGCGCTTCTTATCTTCAAACTTGTCATCCAACAGGCGACGGCGATCAGACAGGTAAGCCTGTGCTTTCTCCAGCTGCTCATTGTGCGCATCATCCGTCATACGCAGCTTGAACCACTGGCCGTGGTCCAAGCCGTTCAGCACTTCATCGGTAATGACAGTGCCTTTTCTCAGACCGGGGCCGCCCTCTGCTACCGATCCCACCAATGCGGAACGCAGACGTTCGAAGGTAGCGCCCTCAACGATGCGGAACTCTTCGTTCAGGTCTTTACGGATTTCGTCGAGCTGCATCTTTTCGATGGACAGCGCCCGTGAATCCCGCTCTACGCCGTCACGGATGAATACCTGTACGTCAATGACCGTACCCTTAGTACCCGTGGGCACACGCAGGGAAGTGTCTTTCACATCAGAGGCTTTTTCACCAAAGATAGCGCGCAGCAGTTTTTCTTCTGGCGTCAGCTGGGTCTCCCCTTTCGGAGTGACTTTACCCACCAGAATGTCGCCAGCCTGTACTTCAGCACCGACGTAAACGATACCGGCTTCATCCAGCTTATTCAGCGCTGCTTCACCGACGTTCGGGATATCAGCGGTGATTTCCTCTGGTCCCAACTTGGTATCGCGGGAGACACAGGTCAGTTCCTGAATGTGGATGGTAGTGAAACGGTCTTCTTGCACCACGCGCTCAGAGAGGCAAATGGAGTCTTCGAAGTTAAAGCCGTTCCAAGGCATAAAGGCCACACGCATGTTCTGGCCCAGTGCCAGTTCACCCATGTCAGTAGAAGGGCCGTCTGCCATGATATCGCCACGCGATACCCGATCACCCTGCTTAACCAAAGGACGCTGATTGATACAGGTGTTCTGGTTAGAACGGGTGTACTTGGTCAGGTTGTAGATATCAACACCGGCTTCACCGGTTTCAACCTCAGCATCGTGCACACGCACAACGATACGGCTGGCATCTACGGAGTCGATCACACCGCCACGGCGCGCTACTACGCACACACCGGAGTCGCGCGCTACGTTACGCTCCATGCCTGTACCCACCAGCGGCTTATCTGCCCGCAGTGTTGGTACGGCCTGACGCTGCATGTTGGAGCCCATGAGTGCCCGGTTAGCATCGTCGTGCTCAAGGAACGGAATCAAGGACGCCGCCACCGACACAACCTGACGTGGAGACACGTCCATCAGGGTCACATCTTCAGGGGCCTTCACGGTGAATTCGTTCTGGTGACGAACCGCTACCAGCTCATCCACCAAGCAACCGGCTTCATTCATAGTCGCCGATGCCTGAGCGATCACATGATCCGCCTCTTCGATGGCCGACAGATAAACGATTTCGTCAGTAACCTTAGTCTCTTTAACCACGCGGTACGGGCTTTCTAGGAAGCCGTACTGGTTGGTGCGCGCGTAAGCAGCCAAAGAGTTAATCAGACCGATGTTCGGGCCTTCAGGCGTTTCAATGGGGCAGACACGACCGTAATGCGTCGGGTGTACGTCGCGGACTTCAAAGCCTGCGCGCTCACGGGTCAAACCACCTGGGCCGAGGGCTGAAACGCGGCGCTTGTGGGTGATCTCGGACAGCGGGTTGTTCTGGTCCATGAACTGGGACAACTGGCTAGAACCGAAGAACTCCTTCACCGCCGCCGCAACCGGCTTAGCGTTGATCAGATCCTGCGGCATCAAGCCTTCGCTTTCCGCCATGGACAAGCGTTCTTTAACCGCACGCTCAACCCGAACCAGACCTACCCGGAACTGATTCTCAGCCATCTCACCTACGCAACGAACACGACGGTTACCGAGGTGATCGATGTCATCGACGATGCCCTTACCGTTGCGGATATCCACCAAGGTTTTCAGGACAGCGACAATGTCTTCTTTGCTCAGAACGCCCGGCCCTTCGATCTCGGTACGACCGATACGGCGGTTAAACTTCATCCGGCCTACGGCGGACAAGTCATAGCGTTCAGCACTGAAGAACAGGTTATTGAACAGAGTTTCAGCAGCATCCTTGGTTGGTGGCTCACCGGGACGCATCATGCGGTAAATCTCAACCAAGGCCTCTAGCTGATTGCTGGTCGAATCAATCTTCAGCGTGTCAGAGATGAAGGGGCCGCAGTCGATATCGTTGGTATAGAGCGTCTCAAAACGCACCACTTGCGCCTTGATGATTTTAGCAACGGCGTCGACCGTCAGCTCAGTGTTGCAATCAACGATGATTTCGCCAGTAGCGGGATGCACGATTGCCTTAGCCGTAGTACGGCCCAGCACGTAATCCATCGGCATTTCCAGCTCTTTGATGCCGGACTTGTCGAGCAGATTGATATGGCGGGCGGTGATCCGACGGCCTTGCTCAACAATAATTTTGCCGGTTTCATCCTTGATATCAAAAGAAGCGATCTCGCCTCTCAGGCGCTTAGGCACCAACTCAAGGGTCAGCATCTCACCATGGACATGGAACACATTGGTGTCATAGAAGGCGTTCAGCACTTCTTCCGTGGTGTAGTTCAGCGCACGCAGCAGTACGGTAGCCGGCAGTTTGCGACGGCGGTCAATACGGACAAACACCGCGTCTTTAGGATCAAACTCGAAATCCAGCCAAGAGCCACGGTAAGGAATCACGCGAGCGGAATAAAGCAGTTTCCCGGAGCTGTGCGTCTTACCACGGTCGTGGTCGAAGAACACACCCGGTGACCTATGCAGCTGGGAGACGATCACGCGCTCAGTACCATTGATTACAAAGGTACCGTTTTCAGTCATCAGGGGGATTTCACCCATGTAGACTTCTTGCTCTTTGATGTCCTTGATCGCCCGGTTTGAAGACTCCTTGTCAAAGATGATCAGCCGCACTTTAACGCGTAGCGGTACTGCGAAGGTCACACCACGCAGAACGCACTCTTTCACGTCAAAAGCCGGCTCACCCAGACGGTAGCCTACATACTCCAGCGCCGCATTGCCGGAATAGCTGATAATCGGAAAAACGGATTTGAAAGCCGCATGCAAGCCAACATCGCGTAGCCGCTCTTTTGGCATTCCAGCTTGCAGGAACTCACGATATGAATCCAGCTGGATGGCAAGAAGATACGGCACATCCATTACGTGCGGTAACTTGCTAAAGTCCTTGCGGATACGTTTTTTCTCAGTGTATGAGTAAGCCATCAGCATTCCCCAGCTTGGTCACCTGCTTGTTTGGCTTCACCCGGCGGGAGAAGCCTGAAAATCGTGCGAATATCACAATTCGCGCCACTCTGATAAAAGTGGGTATAACCCGGAGCAGCCGGCAAGATAGGCTGCCTATAACGGAAAAAGGCCGGTGGCAAAAGCCACCAGCCATCAGCCTTTCGCCTATGCGAGGGCTGTAAAAGCAAGTCGATGCTTACTTGAGCTCGACCTTAGCACCTGCTTCTTCCAGGGATTTCTTGGCAGCTTCTGCCTCGTCCTTGGAAACGCCTTCTTTAACAACGCCAGGAGCGCCATCAACAACGGCTTTGGCTTCTTTCAGGCCCAGACCGGTCAGTTCACGAACGACCTTGATCACGTTCACTTTCTTCTCACCGGCTTCGGTCAGAATAACGGTGAATTCGGTTTGCTCTTCAACTACAGCAGCAGCAACAGCAGGGCCTGCACTAGCAGCAGCAGCGGTTACACCGAATTTTTCTTCCATTGCCTTGATCAGTTCAACAACCTGCATCACGGACATTTCGGAAACGGCGTTGATGATATCTTCGTTAGTCAGAGCCATGACTCTTGTTCCTGTAAATTGGTGGACGGCCTGCGGCCATCAAATTCATAAATGATTTGAGAAGCAAAGAACTGATGCCTTAGGCAGCAGCGCTTTCTTCCTTCTGGTCGCGAATAGCCGCCAGAGTACGAGCCAGCTTGCTGGTAGCACCCTGAATAACGCTCATCAGCTGGGAAATAGCTTCGTTGTAGGTTGGCAGAGTAGCCAATACATCGATCTGATTGCCGGCAATGAACTTGCCTTCGAAGGCAGCAGCCTTGATCTCGAACTTGTCCTGACCCTTGGCAAACTCTTTGAAAATCCGGGCAGCAGCGCCGGGATGCTCACTGGAGAATGCAATCAGGGTCGGGCCCTTGAACACGTCGCTTAGCACTTCAAAATCAGTGCCTTCAACGGCGCGACGAGCGAGGGTGTTGCGCACGACTTTCACGTACACACCAGCCTCACGGGCCTCTTTACGGAGTCCGGTCATGGCACTGACTGTCACGCCACGGGCATCAGCCACTACAGCGGACAGAGCAGTTTTGGCAGCCTCGTTGACTTCAGCAACAATAGCTTTCTTGTCGTCGAGCTTAATAGCCACGGGTTTACTCCTGGATATTACCGATACATCCGGTGAAACAATACCGGACGGTGTTGGTGTCTGATTCGGTATGAATCGGGAGCACCTCTGCGTAGGCTGTCAGGTTTAAGGCTTGCGCCGCCTACGGTCTTGGAAAGCCCCCGCCAGGCAGGGACCCCAATACTGCAATGGCTCACCTCTATTGAAGCAAGCCATTTATATGTTACTTATCAGGCTTCCAGAGAAGCTTGATCAATGATCAGACCAGGCCCCATGGTGGAGCTCAGGGTAACGCGCTTCACGTACACACCTTTAGAGGTGGAAGGCTTCAGGCGCTTCAGATCAGACATCAGGGCTTCAACGTTCTGTTTCAGCTTCAGCGGCTCAAAGTCCACTTTGCCAACGGAGGTGTGAATGATGCCGTTTTTATCAGTACGGAAACGCACTTGACCGGCCTTGGCGTTCTTGACCGCAGTCACAACGTCAGGCGTTACAGTACCGACTTTAGGGTTAGGCATCAGACCGCGTGGGCCGAGGATCTGGCCCAGTTGACCTACTACGCGCATGGCGTCTGGAGAAGCGATCACGACGTCATAGTTCAGATCGCCACCCTTCATCTCAGCGGCGAGCTCGTCCATGCCGACTCGATCAGCACCGGCAGCCAGAGCAGCTTCGGCGTTAGCGCCTTGAGTGAACACAGCGATACGCACAGTCTTGCCAGTACCGTTAGGGAGAACAGTAGCACCCCGAACAACTTGGTCAGACTTACGAGGATCTACGCCGAGGTTGATGGCGATATCCACAGACTCTTTAAACTTAGTCGTGGTGGACAGCTCAGCCAGCAATTTAGCGGCATCTTCAAAACCATACTGCTTACCGGGTTCAATCTTGGTAGCAATGGCTTTTTGGCGTTTAGTCAGCTTGGCCATTACAGACCCTCCACATTCAGGCCCATGCTACGGGCAGAGCCAGCAATAGTGCGCACAGCGGCATCCAGAGCAGAAGCAGTCAAATCTGCTTGCTTGGCCTTGGCGATTTCTTCCAGTTGAGCACGAGTTACAGTGCCGACTTTCTGGCTATTGGGGCGTGGAGAACCGCTGGTGATACCGGCAGCTTTCTTCAGCAGTACAGAGGCAGGCGTACTTTTGGTTTCAAAAGTAAAGCTGCGGTCGCTGTATACAGTGATGATTACAGGTGTTGGCAGGCCGAGTTCCATACCTTGGGTTCTGGCGTTAAACGCTTTGCAGAACTCCATGATATTCACGCCGTGCTGACCCAGTGCAGGACCAACGGGCGGAGATGGGTTGGCTTGACCAGCCTTCACTTGCAACTTGATGTACGCTTGAATCTTCTTAGCCATGACTACTCCGATTCGGGTTATACGCCTTTCGGCTCCCCTAAAAGCATCCCGAAAAATCGAGACAAAAAGCCCTGAAGCTTAGCGCTACAGGGCTATTAAGGACGCTAGCAGTTAAACTTTCTCAACCTGCCCAAACTCTAGCTCAACCGGAGTTGATCGGCCAAAGATGATAACTGCAACTTGAATCCGGCTTTTCTCGTAGTTGACTTCCTCAACTACGCCATTGAAGTCAGCAAAGGGGCCATCAGTGACCCGCACCACTTCACCGGGTTCAAACAGAGTTTTGGGTTTTGGTTTCTCGCTGCCATCAGCAACACGGCGCAAAATGGCCTCAGCTTCCCGATCGGTGATCGGCGCGGGCTTGTCTGCAGTGCCACCAATGAAACCCATTACTCTTGGGGTATCTTTGACAAGGTGCCAAGTCCCCTCATTCATTTCCATTTGTACAAGTACGTAACCGGGGAAAAACTTGCGCTCACTTTTGCGCTTTTGCCCGTTACGCATTTCTACAACTTCTTCGGTCGGAACGAGAATGTCTCCGAACTCATCTTCCATACCAGCAAGCTTGACGCGCTCAATCAACGAACGCATCACATGCTTTTCATAGCCTGAATAAGCATGAACAACGTACCAACGCTTAGCCACGAGATACCCTTCAACCTGCAACTATGGAGACCAGCCAGCCCAGCAGGGTATCTAAACCCCACAACAGCAATGCCATCACCAGAACAACAGCCACTACTATGAGCGTGGTTTGTGTTGTTTCCTGACGGGTTGGCCATACGACTTTGCGAATTTCTGCTTTGGCTTCTGTCAGTAGCGTGTAAACAACCTGCCCTTTGGCAGTATTGAATGCAATGTACAAACAGACAGCAGCCAAGATCAGAACGATGATGACGCGATAAAGAAGAGGTCCACTTGAGTAGTAATGATTACCTACCACCCCCAAGAATGCTAGCGCAGCAACTGCTGACCACTTTAGCAAATCTGGACGCGACTCTTTGGCTTCAGCCTTGATATTCATCCACTCGAACCTTTTTGAGACTGCCAGTTAAACTTAGAAACTGGCAGGCCAGGAGGGAATCGAACCCCCAACCTGCGGTTTTGGAGACCGCCGCTCTGCCAATTGAGCTACTGGCCTTTAATAAATCAGGTCATTAATTATGACCGAATTTCAAAAAAAATCAATGTTATTCGATGATTTTTGCTACGACGCCCGCACCTACGGTACGGCCACCTTCGCGAATCGCGAAGCGCAGACCGTCTTCCATAGCGATAGGAGCGATCAGGGTCACAACGAGTTTCACGTTGTCACCTGGCATAACCATTTCAACGCCTTCTGGCAGTTCGCAGTTACCGGTTACGTCCGTAGTACGGAAGTAGAACTGTG